>Ga0070698_100001006_pt1 | contig 30990 bp, 26 predicted proteins | sample KBSK1502metaG_FD_65477 | JGI IMG/M metagenome (GOLD analysis project Ga0070698, IMG submission 65477) | Corn, switchgrass and miscanthus rhizosphere microbial communities from Kellogg Biological Station, Michigan, USA - KBS K1-50-2 metaG | ecosystem: Host-associated > Plants > Roots >...
GTCGAGCGCTCGGAGCACTATCCGGAGCGCCGCAACGAACCCGAGCAGGAAATGCTCCGCGACTGGCTCGACTGGCACCGGGCCACCCTGCTGCGCAAGTGCGCGGGCCTGGACGCCGCCCCGCTGGCCACGCGCGCCGTGCCACCGTCGCACCTCTCGCTGCTCGGGCTGGTCCGGCACATGAGCGACACCGAGCGCGGGTGGGTCAGGCAGACCTACCGGGGTGAGCAGGTGCCCGACCTGTACTACCGGTCCGATGCCCCGGACGCGGACTTCGAAGAGGCCGACCCGGCTGGCGCCGAGGAGGACTTTGAACGCTACCGGGCCGAGTGCCGGGCCGTCGATGCCGCGCTCGAGGGCGCCAAGCTGGACGAGACCTTCACCTTCGGCGAGAGGACCATGTCGGTGCGCTGGATGTGGCAGCACCTCGTGGAGGAGTACGCGCGGCACAACGGGCACGCCGACCTGATCCGCGAGGTCATCGATGGCTCGGTCGGCCTGTGAGCCGGGCGTGCTCAGTCTTGAGGCGGTCCTCAGCCCCGAAGGCCAAGAGGGCGAACCGGCAGCCTCAGCGCTTCTGCATCGGCATTGTCCTTGGTGGTCCAGCCTCGTCACAGGCGGCAGATCATGAGCAGCGCTGTACGCATCGGCCCGGTGGATCACCGCCCGGCTGCCGGTCTCGTCTCTGAACACCGATCCCCGGCCAGAATCCGAACATCGACACCTAACCGCTCAAGACGCTTGACGCGCCCGAACCGCCGATCTGGTCGGGTCGTGATAACGGCTTGTTGCTGTTCGTAGTTACACGTAACTGGCGGTTCTGCAGGCGCCGGGGCGCGGCAGAGGCCGCCGATCCGCGGCGGAACGGTTGGAGGAGTTCCACTCCCGACGTCCTGTCTTGGACCGCGGTGACCCCCGCCTTGGCGAAAGCCGCCGCGGGTGCCATCTGATGGGAGGACCGCCCGGCCCGGGATGACAAGGAGGACCCGCCATGACCGACCCGTACGATCCGCCCCGGCCGCGTGACTACGCCCTGCAGGAGGAACTTGAATCCCTGCGCGAACAGGAGCGCGAAGGCCACGCAACCCCGGAAGAGCAGCGCCGTGCCGAGCAACTGGAACGCCGGCTGCGCGTCGACGAGCATGGGGCGGAGGTGCGCGAACGCCGGAACCAGGATCGCGAGGCCGACCAGCAGAACGAGGAGGAGCGCGCACACCATCGCCGCTGACCCGCGGTAATTCGACGCCCGACGTCGGGCGCCTGGGCTTGGCATACGCCCAGGCCGCCTGCTCCACGACGATCACCATGACAGAAGGGCCGGACAAAATCCGCCGCAACCTCGGCCTGGCGACCGGTCATCCCGGAACCTACCTCGCTCACCACCTCCGCCACCTGGTGCCCATTACTCGCCGCCCACCTGGTCAGCCGCGCCCCCCGCCGATCCAGACCGGCACGCTGATCATGCGAAGACACCCGCGCACAGGCCACCACCCGGCCAGGCACCGCCGGCCGGCCAGGTGTCAACCCAGATCGTCCCTGACCCAAGCCGCCGCGCCGGCACCGGCATCCGGCCCCGCCGGAACCACCGCTAGGCCGCCTGCGGATGAACCCGATTGACCCGCGCCCACCCGGCCAGCTTCACCCGGCCACCGAAACACACGTTCGCTCACGAATACTCACCACACGCCGAACAGCTGCGAACCCTCTTAGCCGGACAATCCCGGATTCCCGACCACCTGCGATAGGGACGAATATCATCTGCTGTGGGCCGTCAGGCCCGTTGACGGAGGGCGTGCTCACGTTGATCGACCGGCGACGCCGCCGGCCAGAGCCCGAGGGCAGCACGCACACGCTTGCCTTCGGTAAGTACCGGCTCAGCTACGAGGTGTACGGCTCGGGTGACCGCGTGCTGGTCTGGCTGCACGGCCTGCTGCTCGACGCCAACCTGAGCCGCAGCCTGGCCCGGACCCTGGCCGCCCAGGGCAACCGGGTCGTGCTGCTTGACCTGCTGGGCCACGGCCGCAGCGACAAGCCTCGCCACGCCGGCCCGCACCGGATGGATCTGTACGCGCAGCAGGTGCTGCGCCTGCTGGAGGAGCTCGATGTGGGTGAGGTGGTGCTCGGCGGGGTCTCGCTGGGCACGAACGTCAGCCTGCTGACCGCCGTGCAGGCGCCGGAGCGGGTTCGCGGCCTGATCTTGGAGATGCCGGTGCTCGAGCGCGCGGTGCCCGCCGCGGCTCTGGTGTTCCTGCCGTTGCTGCTGCAGGCGCACTACGCCCGGACTGCGCTGCGCCTGGTCTCGCGGGCCGCCGCCCGCGTGCCCGCGTCCGGGATCGGCCCGCTCGACTCGTTCGTGACGGCCGCCGCGTCGGGCCCGGACGAGATCGCGGCCGTGCTGCACGGCGTCCTGCTGGGCCCCATCGCCCCCACGATCGAGCAGCGCCGGTCCATCACCGCCCCGGCGCTGGTGCTGGGGCATGGGATCGATGTGATCCACTCGTACGGCGACGCCCAGAACCTGGCCCGCCAGCTCCCGCACGCGCGGCTGATCCGCACCCGCACGTTCGCCGAGCTGTGGGTGCGGCCCGCCCGGCTGACCGCCGAGATCACCAGGTTCCTCGACCGCGTCTGGGCGGGGGACGAGCCGGCCGGACCGGGGCCGGACTAGCCGGCCGGACCGGCGCCTGCCGAGCCGGCCGCGAGCCCGGCGCGCGGGTAGCCGGGCGTGGCTCCCGCCGGGGAGGACAGCCTGACCGTCGCGGTGACCGGGCCGACCGGTACGTTCGGGTTCGGCCTGGTTCCGCTCCTGCAGGCCGACGACCGGGTGGCCCGCGTCGTAGGCATCGCCCGGCGCGGGTGGACGTTCAGCCGTCAGCCCGCGACGAGGCCGGCCAGCCGGTCCAGGGCCTCTTCGATGCCCCGCCGGATCTCCGCGACGGCATCCGGGTCACCCGCCAGGTGGTTGTCCGGGACCGCGAGGTGAATCTGCACCTCGGACCCGGGTGGCTGGCTCAGCACCCGGAGCGAGCCGTGATAGCCCTCATCCGCCGGGGCGCCCCAGTCCAGCCGCCGGTCCTGCTCGTCCGCGTCGAGCGTGCCGGTCAGCGAGTACGGGTGGCCGTGGGACTCGCCCTCCAGGTGCACCTCGGACCTGCCCGAGGATGCGGCCGCGCGCATGGTCGGTACCCAGTCCGGCAGCCGGGCCGGGTCGGTGACCACCGCCCACAGCCGATCTGACGACACGTCGAACCTGCGCGACCCATCTACGTCCGCCATCACCCGCGCCTCTCTCGCCAGCCCGATGCACGGATCCCTCCGAACAGATCCGGCGAGACCATGCTGCCAGCAATGGGCGTCAATCTCAGCCAGCAGCGCGCGATTCCGCCGGCGGCCTCAGATCTCCTCGGGCTCCATCCGGATCGCGCCGCACGGGCACTCGGCCACGCAGATGCCGCAGCCCTTGCAGTAGTTGTAGTCGAACTCGTACCGCTGCCCGGGGCCGAGCTTGATCACGGCGTTGTCCGGGCAGGAGCCGTAGCAGTTGTCGCACTCGAAGCAATTGCCGCAGGACATGCACCGGCGCGCCTCGTAGAGGGCGGTCGAGGAGCCCAGCCCGCCGGTCACCTCGTCGAACGTGGACGTCCGGCGGGCGGCGTCGAGCTGCGGCCGGACCGTGGCCGGCGCGTCGGAGTAGTACCAGGTGTTGAGCTTGTCGTAGCCCGCCAGCTCGTGCTGCGGCGGCGGCGCGTGGTGCCCGTCGCGCAGCCAGGTGTCGATGTTCCCGGCGGCCTTCTTCCCGTGCCCGATCGCCACCGTCACCGTCCGCTCGGCCGGCACCATGTCGCCGCCGGCGAAGATGCCCGGGTACCCCGTCATCAGGTCCGGGCCGACCCGGACCACGCCGTCGGTGAACTCCACTCCCGGCACCCCGTCCAGCAGCGCCAGGTCGGCCTGCTGGCCCAGCGCGAGGACCACGGAGTCGGCGGCCAGTTCCTCGAACTCGCCGGTGGGCTGCGGGAACCCCTTCTCGTCCAGCCGCATCTTCTCGATCGTGAGCCTTCCCTCGTCGGCGTGCGCGATGGTGGACAGCCACATCATCCGGATGCCTTCGTCCTCGGCCTCCTCGACCTCGAGGTCGTGGGCCGGCATCCGGTCCCGGGTGCGCCGGTACACGATCACCGCGTCGGTGGCGCCCAGCCGCCGCGCGGTCCTCGCCGCGTCGATGGCGGTGTTACCCCCGCCGTACACCGCGACCCGGCGCCCGAGCAGCGGCGGCTCGCCGTCTGCGACCGAGTGCAGCACCGACACCGCGTCCAGGATCTTCGCCGAGTCCCCGGCCGGGATGTAGGCCCGCTTGCCCACCTGGGCGCCGACCGCGAGAAAGGCCGCGTCGAAGCCGCCGTCGCGCATCTCGGCCTGGATGTCGGTCACCGTGTGCCCCGGCTGCAGCGTCACCCCCATGTCCAGGATCCGGCCGATCTCGGCGTCGATGACCGGGCGCGGCAGCCGGTAGGCCGGGATGCCGAAGCGCATCATGCCGCCGGGCCGCGGCCCGGAGTCGGCGATCGTGACCTGATGGCCGAGCAGGGTGAGCTGGTAGGCCGCCGACAGGCCGGCCGGCCCGGCGCCCACGATCAGCACCCGCTTGCCGGTGGGCTCCGCGGTCACCGGCACCGTCCAGCCCTGCCTGATCGCCTCGTCGCCGAGGAAGCGCTCGACCGAGTTGATGCCGACCGCGCTGTCCAGCTGGGCCCGGTTGCAGGCGGTCTCGCACGGCCGGTAGCAGGCCCGGCCCATCACCGCGGGCAGCGGGTTGTCGGCAATGATCTGCCGCCAGGCCGCCTCGTAACCGCCCTCTTCGGCGTGGTAGAGCCACTGCTGGATGTTCTCCCCGGCCGGGCACGCGTTGTTGCACGGCGGCAGGCCGTCGATGTAGACCGGCCGCTCGGTCCGCCACGAGCCGGTCCGGTTGGCCAGGCTCGACCCGACGTCCAGCGTGATCGCGAAGGGCTTGTCCCTCATGGCGTCTCCTCCGGAGCCAGCCCGAAGCGGGCGATGTTGCGGTCGGCGATCGCCTGCAGCCGGGCGATGACGGCGGGCCCGGCCTCGGACCGGAACAAGTGCGCGTACCGGGACTGCAGCTTCAGGTACTCCTCGACCGGCACCTGCTTGCGGATCTTCGAGACGCTGACGACATCGCCGTGCTCCGCCTCGAACACCGGGAACAGCCCGGTCTGCTCGGCCAGCCTGGCGATCTTGATCGTGTCGGCCGAGGCGGACCCCCAGCCGAGCGGGCAGGGCACAAGGACGTGCAGGTAGCGGGGACCGCAGAACTCCATGGCGCGGTGCACCTTGTACTCCAGGTCGCGCAGCCCGGCCACGGTAGCGGTGGCCACGTACGGGATCTCGTGCGCCATCGCGATCAGCGGCGCGTTCTTGCCCTGGCCGAACGGGGCGCCCGGCTCGGTCCCGACGGCCGGCGTGGTGGCGGTCCGGGCCGCCGGGGGAGTGGCGCTGGAGCGCTGCACCCCGGTGTTCATGTACGCCTCGTTGTCGTAGCAGATGAACAGCACGTCGTCGCCGCGCTCGAACATCCCGGACAGGCAGGCGAAGCCGATGTCCACGGTGCCGCCGTCGCCGCCCTGGCCGACCACCCGGATGTCGCGGCGGCCCTTGGCCCGCAGCGCGGCCGCGACGCCGCTGGCGACCGCCGGCGCGTTGCCGAACAACGAGTGGATCCACGCGATCCGCCAGGACGTCTCCGGGTACGGCGTGGAGAACACCTCCAGGCACCCGGTGGCATTGACCGCGATCACCTGGCCGCCCGCCGCCCGCATCGCCGCGTCGAGCGCGTACCGGGCGCCGAGCGCCTCGCCGCAGCCCTGGCACGCCCGGTGCCCGCAGGTCAGCGAGTTGGTCCGCGCCGCGTCGGACTGCACCGAGCGCTGCTCGATGGGCAGCAGCCGGTTCCCGGCCGCGAAGCTGCCCGTCTGGTAGAACTTGACCTGCTGCACCGCCATGATCGTTTCCCTCATCCGATCCGCGACGCGACCACGCCCAGGTCGCGCAGCATGTTTTCGGCGGCCGGGCCCGAGCGGCGCCGCTCCGCGGTCCGCCGCAGCTCCCTGTCGACCAGATCCCGGTCCAGGTCGAGGAACGTCAGCGGCTCGAGGTCGTCGACTGCGGCCCGGGTGAACAGGTCGCGCAGCGACGCCTTGGTGATGGCCCGCCCGCCGAGGCCGGCGATGACCGTGTAGCCATGCAGAGCGATGCCCGACAGCGCCATCCGCACGTTGGCCGAGACGATCCCGCCGATGCCCACGGCGAGCGCCTTCTCCAGCACGACGACCCGCTGCGCGCCGCCGAGCGCGGCCCGGACCTGCGCGAGCGGGAACGGCCGGAACGATGTGATGCCGAGCGCGCCGATGCTCATGCCTTCGTCACGCAGCTCGTCGACGGTGTCCTTGATGGTGCCCAGCACCGACCCGAGCGCGACCACGATTGTCTCCGCGTCCTCAGTCCGGTACGGCCGGACCAGCCCGCCGGACTCCCGGCCGAACTCGGCGGCGAACGCGGCGGAGATCTCGGGGATCAGCCGCAGCGCCTGCTCCTGCCGGGCGTGCGCGAGGTAGCGGACCTCGGTGAACGCCTCCGGGCCGACCATCGCGCCGATCGACACGGGGTCGTCCGGGTCGAGGATCTGGCGCGGCTGGTAAGGCGGCAAGAACCTGTCCACCAGGCCGGCCGCCGGGATCTCCAGCCGCTCGTGCGCGTGCGTGAGGATGAAGCCGTCCATGCACACCATGACCGGCAGTGAGACTTCCTCGGCCAGCCGGAACGCCTGGATGTGCAGGTCCGCCGCCTCCTGGTTGGTCTCCGCGTAGAGCTGGATCCAGCCACAGTCGCGCTGCGACATCGCGTCGCTGTGGTCGTTCCAGATGTTGATCGGCGCGCCGATCGCCCGGTTGGCCACCGTCATGACGATCGGCAGCCCGAGCCCGGACGCGTTGTACAGCGCCTCGGCCATGTACAGCAGGCCCTGGCTGGCGGTGGCGGTGTAGGCCCGCGCGCCGGCCGCCGACGCGCCGATGGCCACCGACATGGCCGCGAACTCCGATTCCACGTTGACGAACTCGCACGGGGCCAGGGCGCCGGACTTCACGTGCCGGCTGAGCGCCTCGACGATGTGCGTCTGCGGCGAGATCGGGTAGGCGCAGATGACTTCCGGCCGGCACAGCGCGACGGTCTGCGCCACGGCCTGCGAACCCTCCATCTGCCGAACGGCTCCGCCGGATGACACGGCCGTCAAGCCGGGAGCCGGCGCGGCGAGACCCGGCCGCGGCCGGCCAGCGTCGGTCATCTCCTGGTCGACCGCGGTGAACGCTTCCCGCGCCGCGGCCTCGTTGCCCCTGGCGACAGTGGTCGGGAACCGGTCCCTGATCGCGGCCGCGACCGAATCGATCGACACCACGCCGCTGACCGCCGCGAACCCGCCGAGCAGCGCCGCGTTCGGCACCGGCCGGCCGAGGTGGCGCTGGGCCAGCTCGGTCGCGGGGACCGTCAGCACCGACGCCGTCCCGAGCGCGCCGGTGACGTCGGCGATGCCGAGCTCGCCGGCGCCGCGCGCGGAGTTCAGCAGCACGATCGCGTCCGGCCCGACGCCCTCGAACACGTTGACCTGGTGCAGCAGCGTCGGATCCTGGATGATCAGCGCGTCCGGGTGCATCACCGGCTCCCGGGTCCTGATCGGCCGGTCGCTGATCCTGCAGAAGGCCACCACCGGCGCCCCGGTGCGCTCCGACCCGAAACTGGGGAACGCCTGCGCGTACCGGCCCTCGGCGAACGCGGCCGCGGCGAGCAGTTCCGCCGCGGTGACGACGCCCTGGCCGCCGCGGCCGTGGATGCGAACCTCGACTATCACTGGTGGCCGTCCTCGTCTCTGTGGATGAGATCGTGAGAGAGATCCGCCCCCGGTCGCTCGCGGACACCGATCGCGCGGTGCGCGGGCTGGCACCCGCATCTCCGTTTCCTAGCCGCGGATCTCTCTCACACGCTCAGCCCAGCACGGACCGCTGCCGGGTATTAGGGCCGAAGGTCCGCCGCCACCGGGGCGTACGCCCCTCGCAGGCGTCAGGCCGTAGTCACTCGGTCGCGGACAAGACGTCATCGGCAGGGCGCCGCACGCTGACCTCGGTCTGGACGGCATATCCGAGTCGGAGCACAAGCTGCGGGTAGGCTCCGTCGCTCAGCCCGGCCCGGATGGGCTCACGGCCGGGCTGGCCGGCCCGCTGGCGCGGGCGGGCGCCCGGGTGGTGTGGCGCTGCCACGTCGGCGTCGGCCGGCAGAACGAGGCAACGGGCAGCCTGGGGCTTCCTGCGGCCGCACCTGTGCCCGCTGGAGGGGTATGTGCCCGCCGTGGCCGTCTCCTCCGCCGGGCCGAAAGTCCCAGGCAGCGGGGACGTTGGTCCGTGGCGCGTGCTCCTGGGACGGGATGGACTGATCGCGACGGAGGACCCGAAGCAGACGCGGAGGAGCGGGACCAGATCCGCGCACCGCGCAATCTAGATCCGCGAGAAGCGGAGGCGGGTCCTTTCGTCGTGTCCCGGGGTGGGTTGATGACTGTCTTGTGGTAACGGCGGAGAGAGTGCCGATAGGCCTTTTCCGCCGGGTCCAAAGCCCCTTCCTGCCACAGGATCAGCGAGCAATCATGGCGGCATGATGATCATGATCCGATAGCGAGGGTGTGTCCGGAAAGCACTGAGGCCAAACCTGGAGGGGCCCATGGCAACGACCAGCTTGTCGTCGCGGCTGACCGAGGAGCTGCTGCGGGCGGCGGCGACCGCGCCATCGATCCACAACACCCAGCCGTGGCGGTTCCGGATCGAAGACCAGCGCACCGTGGTCGAACTCCGCGCCGACCCGGCACGGATGCTGCCGGTGGCGGATCCGAACGGCCGCGCCCTGAACATCGGCTGCGGCGCGGCTCTGTTCAACCTGCGCGTGGCCGTCGCGGCAGCAGGCCTCGAACCGGAGGTCCGGATGCTGCCGGACCCCAGCCAGCCGCTGCTGCTGGCCGTCATCCGGTTGTCGAGGCCGCACCGCGCGACGAGCTGGGAGCGGGAGCTGCACGCGGCCATCTTCCGGCGGCAGACCAACCGTGAGCCGTTCAGCAACCAGCCGGTTCCGCGCGGCATCCGGGCGGAACTGGCCGAGGCAGCGGGCCTCGAGGGGGCGACCCTGCACGTGCTGGAGCGCGACGAGGCTAAGCGGGTGCTACGGCTGGCCGCCGCCGCGGAAAGTGATTTGCTCGCCCGCCCGGCCTATCGTGCCGAGCTGGCCCGGTGGGCGGGCGGCCTGCGTGATCGTGACGGCATCCCGGATCACGCACTCGGACCCAGGTCCCCGGCAGGCGGCTCTCCGGTCCGGGAATTCACCCCGCAGCGACAGCAGGGCAGCACACGTTACGCCTGGTTCGAGGAGCATCCCCAGCTGGCCGTGCTATCGACCCGCGGCGGTGGCCCGGTCACCTGGCTGGCCGCCGGGCAGGCCCTGGAGCGGGTCTGGCTGACCGCGACCTGCCGGGGGATCTCTGTCTGCCCGCTCACCCAGCCGCTGGAAACCCCGGACGCGTGGGAAGTGCGCGACCTGCGAACCGAGGCTGGGCAGCCGCAGATGATCCTGCGGATCGGGTACGGCCTGCCGATCCCGCCCGGATCGCCCCGGCGCCCCGTCGAAGAGGTCACCGACAGGACGTGACCGGCGTGTGCGGCCCGGCATCCGTCATCGGGGCGTCAGCCTGACCGGCCGGCGGTCAGCCGGCGCCGCCGCCCGCGCCCTGCCCGCCCTCGGCCGCGCCGCCCGGGATGGCGCGGGAGCCATGGGTGATCTCCACCCGGCGCGGCTGCACCGTGGGCGACAGGGGGATGACCAGGTGCAGGACGCCGTCGGCGTAGCCGGCGGTCAAGTTCTCCGAGTCCACGCCCTCGCCGAGGGCGAGCTGGCGGGTGAACGACCCGTAGGGCCGCTCGGCGACGATGACCTGGTCGCTCTCGCTGTAGCGCGGGGTCCGTTCGGCCCGGATTGTCAGGGTGCTGTGCTCGACGGTCACCTCGACGCTGTCCGAATCCACGCCGGGCAGGTCAACCTCGATGTGGTAGCTGCCGTCCTCCGCGCGGTAGACGTCCATCGGCATGCCGAGCGGGACACGGCTCCTGCCCGCGCTCGCCGACAGGAGCCGTTCCAAGGGATCCCGGTAGGGCTCGAACCTGAATACTGCCACCGCTGCCCTCCTCGTCGATGGCCCCGCACGGGCAACGACGCGCTGCCCGGCCGGGGCGCCTCCGTCACCCGACAGCGTACTTCTCAGGGCCGGCCTGCTCTGCGGCAGGCGGCAGCGACGGTACGCTCCCCCGCTCGCTGCTCCGGCGTTCGGCCGGACCGGTGGCGATGGGATTACGGTGGTATTGTTTTCCCATGGAGGCTGTCATCGACCAGGCTGGCCGGGTCGTATTGCCCAAGCCCATCCGCGATGCGCTGGGCTTGCTCCCCGGCACGAAGGTTGACATCACGCCGTATGGAGCCGGCGTGCAGCTTGTGCCCGCAGGCCGGACCGCACGCCTGGTCGAAGAGGACGGAGTGCTCGTCGCGGCCGGCGAAACGCCGGTCGATGACGAAGTGCTCTTCGCCCTCGTCGACGCAGGCCGCAAGTGACGATCGCAGTCGACACCAGCGTCGCCGTTCCGCTGCTCGTCCGCTCGCATCACGATCATGCAACGGTGGTGCGCTGGTGGAACGGGCAGGAACTCGCGCTGAGCGGTCACGCCCTCCCTGAGACCTATTCCGTTTTGACTAGGCTGCCCGGCGACGCGCGGCTGGCACCTGCCGACGCGGCCAGGCTGATGAGTGCCCGCTTCGCTGCCCCGCTGTTGCTGAGCAGCTCACGAAGCCGGAAGCTAGTGGACACGCTGAGCCGTTTCGGTATCGCGGGAGGTGCCGTTTATGACGGGCTCGTCGCGCTGGCTGCCAAGGAGCACGGAGCAGCCCTCGCGACCCGCGACGCCCGGGCACGGGGCACCTATGACGCAGTAGGTGTCAAGGTGATCGTCGTAACCTGACGGTGCGTCGCAGCGGCCGTGACGCCCGCCCGTCGCAGCCCCTGCCTCGCCGCCGGCACCAGCTAGGCTGCCGAGCCGCGGTCACGGCGTCAGGCCGTTCAGCGGGAAGACCGCCTTGCGGGTGGCCATGATCGCGCGGTCAACCGGCTCCGCGGGGTCGTAGCCGGACTCGAACGGGTAGTGCTCGGCCCAGCCGTCCTCGGTCATCCGCTTCGGCGACGGCTGGCTGGTCACGCAGTCCACGTACTCGCGCCACAGCCCCGGGGTCGGCGACTCCGGGTCGATCGGGGTGCCCGCCGCCTCGGCGAGCAGGTGCGCCCAGCTCAGCGGCACCACCTGCACGTGCTGATAGCCGCCGCCCCCGGTGAGCAGCCAGCGGCCGTCGCAGACCTCGTGCGCGAGCGCGTGCAGCGCGGCGTGCGCGGCCCGCTGCGCGTCGATGGTCAGCTCCAGGTTGGCCAGCGGGTCGCTCCAGTGCGTGTCACAGCCGTGCTGGCTGACCAGGATCTGCGGCCGGAACTCCCGCAGCAGCGGCGGCACCACGGCGTGGAATGCCCGCAGCCAGCCGGCGTCCCGTGTCCCGGCGGGCAGCGCCACGTTGACCGCCGACCCCTCGGCGCGCGGGCCGCCGGTCTCCGAGGGCCGCCCGGTGCCGGGGAACAGCGTAGCCGGGTCCTCGTGCAGGCTGATCGTCAGCACCCGCGGGTCGTTCCAGAACGCGGTCTGCACCCCGTCGCCGTGATGCGCGTCCACGTCGACGTAGGCCACCCGCTCCGCGCCCTCGCGCAGCAGCCAGGCGATCGCGACCGCCGGGTCGTTGTACACGCAGAACCCGCTGGCGCTTCTGTGCATCGCGTGGTGCAGCCCGCCGGCGATGCTGGCGCCGTGCTGCGCCGCCGACGTCCAGACCGCCCGCGCCGCGGCCAGTGTTGCGCCGGTGATCATCGCTGCCGCCTCGTGCATCCCCGCGAACACCGGGTCGTCCTCGGTGCCGAGCCCGTGGTCGGCCAGCACGCGGGCGGTCAGCGCGCTGGGCCGGTGCGCGGGATCGCTGGCCAGCCGCACCAGCGCGATGTAGGCGGGGTGGTGCACGAGCTCCAGCTCGGCGTCGGTGGCTGCGGCCGGGATCTGGACCGACACGCCGTGCTGGCGCAGCCGCCCGAAGGCCTGCGCGAGTTCCATCGTCAGCTTGAGCCGTACCGGTGACATCGGGTGCTGCGGGCCGAAGTCGTACCCGGTCAGCCCGTCGTCCCAGGCCACGTGCAGCGTGCAGGTCATCTCGCTCCCGCCTCCCACATCCGCTGGTAGGCACCGCCGGCCGCGATGAGCTGCCGGTGCGTGCCGCGCTCGGCCACCTCGCCGTGGTCGAGCACCACGATCTCGTCCACCGCGTCGAGCCCCTGCAGGTCGTGCGTGATCAGCAGGGTGGCCCGGCCGGCCGTCGCGGCCAGCAGGTCCGCGGTCAGCGCGCGCCGGTTGTCCGGGTCGAGGTGGGCGGTGGGCTCGTCGAGCACGAGCAGCGCCGGGTCGGCCAACAGCGCGCGGGCCAGCGCGAGCCGCTGCCGCTGGCCGCCGGACAGCTCGGCGCCGTGCGTCCCCACCGGGGTGTCCCAGCCGCGCGGCAGCGACCTGATCCAGCCGAGCAACCGGGCGGCCGCCGCCTGCTCCAGCTCGGCGTCGCTCGCCCCCGGCCGGGCCAGCCGCAGGTTGTCCCGGATCGACGTGTCGAAGATGTGCGGGTCCTGCGCGCAGCCGCTGATCACGGCGCGCACGTCGTCGGGGTCGTAGCCGGCCAGGTCCCGCCCGTTGAGCAGCACGGTTCCCGCGCTCACGTCGATGAACCGCAGCAGCACGGCGGCGACCGTGGACTTCCCGGCGCCCGTGGCCCCCACCAGCGCCACCCGCCGCCCGGGCCCAAGGTCAAGATCGAGATCCCGAACGGCTGGCGCCCGCCCCGGCGCGTACCGGACCGTGACCCCGCGCATGCAGACCGACACCGGCCGGCCCGGCGGCGGGAGCGGGCGGCCGGGGGAGCGGACCGGGTCCGGCGCGTCCAGCACGGTCGCGATCCGGTCGGCGGCCGCGCGCGCCTGGCCCAGCTGCAGCGCCGCCGCGGGCATGGCCGTGACCGCCTCGAACGCGGCCAGCGCGGTCAGCGTGATCACCGCCAGCGGCACCCGGCCGAGCGACCCCGCGCTGGTGGCCGCGACGCCGAGCAGCAGCACGCCCCACAGGGTCAGCCCGGACACCGCCGCCATCAGCCCGGTGCCCAGCCCGGAGGCCGTCGCGGAGCGGCGGGCGAGCCGGGTGAGCTCCGCGTCGGCGGCCGCCGCCCGGGCGACACCGGCGTCCACCGCGCCGAACGCGTGCAGCTCGGCCGCGCCGGCCAGCAGGTCGGTCACGGCGGCGCCGAGTTCGCCGCGGGCGGGGGCCGTGCGGTGCGCCGCCCGCCGCGCCGAGGCGGCGGCGGCCCAGGGAACGACCACCCCAGCCGCCAGCAGCCCGGCGGCGAGCACGCCGGCCGCCGGGGCGAGGATCAGCAGCACCCCGGTGGCCGCACCGGCCCCGACCAGCGCCGCGGTGAGCGGCGGCGCGATGCCGCGGATGAACAGGTCCTGGGTGGCGTCCACGTCGCTGATCAGCCGGGTCAGCACGTCGCCGGACCGGAACGCGGCCAGGCCCGCCGGGGCCAGCCGCTCCAGCCGCCGGTAGATCGCCACCCGCACGTCGGCCAGCACCCGGAACGCCGCGTCGTGCGAGAACAGCCGCTCGAGGTAGCGCAGCAGCCCGCGGCCGACGCTGAGCGCGCGGACCGCGACCACCGCCACGGAGATCGCGACGATGTTCGGATGCTGCGACGCGCGGGCGAGCAGGAAGCCCGAGGCCGCCAGCAGCGCCACCCCCGCGCCCGTGCCCGCCGCGCCCGCCAGCACCGCCAGCGCCAGCTCCCGCCGCATCGGCCGCGCCATCCGCAACACCCGCACCAGCGGCTCCGCGCGCCACCCCGGCGTCGCTGGCCTGACCCGGGCCGCCCGGACGTGGTGACGCCGGCCTGAGCGGGCGACAGGCCTCGCTACGCCGCCAGTCGGCGGATCGCCGAACGGCGGCTTCGCGACCCCTGCCGCCCGCGGCAAAGCCCAGGCTCGCTCAGCAGGCGAACGCGTGGCGGGCGCGGTCACTGGGTCACCGCCAGCGTCGCAGGCCTGACGTGGGCCCCGTGGTCTGAGTGGGCGGCGGTCGTCGCGAAGCCGCCGTTCGGCTGCAGGCCGACTGGCGGCGTAGCGATGGCCGTCGCCCGCGGCGTCACCGCCTGTCGCAGCCTGCCCTCGTCCAGCGCGAACACCCGGCCGCGGAATCGCGGACTGTCCTGGGCGTGGGTCACCTCGATCACGGTGCGGTCGGCGGCCAGAGCTTTGATGGCCTCGCTCAGCCGTCGGGCGCTGACCGCGTCCAGGTGCGCGGTGGGCTCGTCCAGCAGGATCAGCGGCGCGTCGCGCAGGAACGCGCGCGCCAGCGCGATCTGCTGCCGCTGCCCCGACGACAGCGAGAGCCCGCGCTCGCCGACCTCGGTGTCGTAGCCCCGGGGCAGGTCCTCGATGAACTCCGCCGCCCCGGCGGCCCGCGCGGCCCGCGCGATCGCGGCCGGGCTCGCCTCCCGGCGGCCCAGCGCGATGTTGTCGGCCACCGACGCGGCGAACAGGTAGGGCTGCTGCGGTACCCAGGTGATCTGACGGCGCCACTCGTCCAGGGGGACGGCCCGCAGGTCGGCGCCGCCGGCCTCGATCCGCCCGCCGGTGGGCTGGGCAAACCGCAGCAGCAGCGCGAGCAGCGAGCTCTTGCCCGCGCCGCTCGGCCCCCTCAGCGTGATCCGGTCACCGGGCCGGACCGTGAGGTTCACGTCCGACAGCGCCGGGCGGTCGCGTCCCGGGTAGGCCAGCGTGACCCCGCTCAGCCTGATCGCATCGGTCCGCAGGTCAGGCACGCGCGTCTGCGGGCCAGCCGCGGCGGGCCCGGGATCGCCGGGCGGCGGGGTGTCGAGGATGTCGAAGACGTCGCGGGCCGCGGCCGCGCCCTCGGTGCTGGCGTGGAACTGGGCGCCGGCCGCGCGCAGCGGCAGGTAGGCCTCGGGGGTGAGCAGCAGCACCAGCAGCGCGGTCTGGTAGCTCATGTGACCAGTCAGCAGCCGCAGCCCGACCTCCACCGCGACCAGCGCGGTGGCCAGCGCGGCCGTGAGCTCGAGGACGAAGCCGGACAGGAACGCGAGGCGCAGCGACTTCATGGTGGCGGCCCGGTGCTCGTCGGTGATCGCGCCGATCACCTCGGCCTGCCGCTTGCCGCGGCCGAACAGCTTCAGCGTGGGCAGTCCCTCGACCACGTCGAGGAAGTGGCCGCCGAGCCGGGCGAGCAGCCGCCACTGCCGCTGCGTCGTGGCCCTGGTGTGCAGGCCGACCAGGATCGCGAACAGCGGGATCAGCGGCAGCGTGACGCCGATGACCACGCCGGACATCCAGTCGGCCAGCCCGACCCGGACCAGCACGGCCAGCGGCACCAGGCAGGCCAGCACGAGCTGCGGCAGGTAGCGGGCGAAGTAGGCGTCGAGCGCGTCCAGCCCCTTGGTCGCCAGCGTGGTGATCTCTCCGGGAGGCCGGCCGGCCAGCCAGGACGGGCCCAGTCGGGCCGCGTGACCGGCCAGCCGCCGCCGCAGCTGCGACTTCACGGTCGCGGCGGCCCGCAGCGCGGCGGCCTCGCCGCCGTAGCTGGCGGCGGCTCGCGCGGCAAGCACCGCGAGCAGCGCGCCGAGCGTCCCGGCCAGCGCGGCCGACGTGGTCCCGGTCGCGGCGCCGGCCAGCGCGTGCGCCAGCAGGCCGGCCTGCGCGAGGATGAGCCCGGTGGCGGCCAGCCCGAGGACGACGGTGACCGCGAGGTAGCCTCGGGCCGCGGCCGACGAGCGGACCAGCCGCGGGTCCAGCGGCCTCATGGCTTGCCGACCGGTTCTGCCGTTTCCAGCCCCGGCTCCGGCGGCAGGCTCGCCTGCGGGACGGTGATGTCGGAGCTGGTCAGCCGCTTGCGGAACACCCAGTAGGTCCAGCCCTGGTAGGCCAGCACGAGCGGCGTGAAGATCAGCGCCACCCAGCTCATCACCACGAGCGTGTAGTGCGCGGACGAGGCGTTGTTCACGGTCAGGCTGTAGGCCGCCGACGTGCTCGACGGCAGCACGTTCGGCCACAGGTCGCCGAACAGGGTCGCGACGGCCAGCATGAGCGTGACCGCCGTGCCCGCGAACGCCCAGGCCTCCCGGCCCCGGAACGCGGCGGCGACGCCGCCGAGCAGGGCGACCGCGGCGAGCGCCGCGGTGACGTCGGTGGCCGGCTTGCCATGGCTGACCTGGGTCACCGCGAGGAAGACCGCCGCCAGCGGCACGGCCGCCGCGGCAGCGCCGAGCGCGGCCCGCCGCGCCCGGGCTCGCAGCTCGCCGGTCGTCCGCAGGCCGAGGAAGATCGCGCCGTGCAGTGTGAACAGGCTGAGCGTCACCAGCCCGCCGAGCAGGCCGTACCAGTTGAGCAGCGTGAGCAGGTTGCCCGTGTAGACGTGCGCGGCGTTCAGCGGTACGCCGCGGACGATGTTGGCGAACGCCACCCCCCACAGCAGGGCGGCCAGCGCGGACGATCCGAAGATCGCCCAGTCCCAGGTGGTCCGCCAGCGCCGGCTTTCTACCTTGCTGCGGAACTCGAAGCACACGCCGCGGACGATGAGCGCGACCAGGATGAGCAGCAGCGCCAGGTAGAAGCCGCTGAACAGCGACGCGTACCAGAGCGGGAAGGCGGCGAACGTAGCCCCGCCCGCGGTGAGCAGCCAGACCTCGTTGCCGTCCCAGACCGGGCCGATCGTGTTGATGACCGTCCGCCGCTCGGCGTCGTCCCGGCCGATCGCCGGCAGCAGGATGCCGACCCCGAAGTCAAATCCCTCCAGGACGAAGTATCCCGCCCACAGGATCGCGATGAGGATGAACCAGAAGGTCGCGAGGTTCATAACAGCTCCTTGGGTGCCGAGCGGCTGGTCAGTACTGGAAGGCGGGCAGGGGCTCGGGGGCGCCGGGCGCCGCCGCTTCGGCTGGCGCGCCGTGCTTGACGTGGTTGGCGACCAGCCAGAACGCGATGGCCGCGAGGCCGGCGTACAGCAGCGTGAAGATGGTCATCGAGATGATCACCGAGGACGCGGTGACGCCGGGAGACGCGCTCTTGGCCGTGGTCAGCAGGCCGAACACAGTCCACGGCTGCCGGCCCATCTCGGTGAAGATCCAGCCCATCGTGGTCCCCAGGTAGGGCAGCGGCAGGGCCCACAGCGCGACCCGGTAGAACCAGCGGCTCTGCGGGATCCGGCGCCGCCTGGTCACCCACAGCCCGATCGCGGCGAGCAGCGCGGCCAGCGAGCCGAGCCCGGCCATCAGGCGGAACGACCAGTACGTCACCGGGATGATCGGCTTGTAGCTGCCCGGGCCGTACTTCTTGTCGTAGGCGCGCTCGACGTTGTTGATGCCCTGCACGGTGCCGTGCGGGTTCAGGGTGGCGATCAGCGACAGCAGGTCGGGCACCCGGATGCTCCACAGCTCCTTGCTGCCGTTGAGCGACCCGATGGTGAACAGCGAGAACGACGCGCCGTCGGCGGTGTTGTACAGCGCCTCGGCCGCCGCCATCTTCATCGGCTGCTGGGAGTCCATCAGCCGCGCCTGGATGTCGCCGGTGACCGCGGTCGCGATCCCGGCGGCCAGCACGACCACCAGGCCCAGCCGCATCGCCCGGCGGAACACGTCGAGCTGCGACCTGCGGGCCACGTGCCAGGCGCTGACGGCGGCCAGCACCACGCCGGCCACCATGAACGACGCGAAGAACACGTGCGGCCAGGCGGCCAGCAGCGTGGAGTTGGTCAGCAGCGCCCAGATGCTGGTGAGGATCACCCGGTGGGTGGCCGGATCGACCCGGTACCCGACCGGGTGCTGCATCCAGGAGTTGGCCGCCAGGATGAAGTAGGCGGACAGGCTCGTGGCGATGGCGGCCAGCCAGATCGTGGCCAGGTGCAGCCGCGGCGACAGCTTGTCCCAGCCGAAGATCCACAGCCCGATGAACGTGGACTCCAGGAAGAACGCGAGCAGCGCCTCCATGGCCAGCGGCGCCCCGAACACGTTGCCGACGAACTTCGAGTAGGCCGACCAGTTCATGCCGAACTGGAATTCCTGCACGATCCCGGTGACGACGCCGACCGCGAAGTTGATCAGGAAGATCTTCCCGAAGAACTTGGTCATCCGCAGGTACGTGTCGTCCTTTTTCACCAGCCAGGCGGTGTGCATGCAGGCCACCAGCAGCGCCAGCCCGATCGTCAGCGGCACGAAGATGAAGTGGTAGACGGTGGTGATCCCGAACTGCCACCTGGACAGGTCCAGCACGTTCATCGGTGTCCCCTGGGGTCTCGGCGTCGCTGGTTTCCGTGCCGCCGCGGCGGCGGCTCTGCCCAGCGGACCATCGCGCCGGGGCCGGCTCCCAGGGCCGGCCGGCCCCGCGTCCCGGGACTTTCGTCACCTGGGCCGTTGCCGCAAGAGGAGCAAGGGCTAAGGTCCCGTGGATTCGGGCCGGTGTGCTCCTGACAGCGCGCCTTTCCTGCGCGACCCTGGGCAGCGGGTCACGCACCCGGTGCGTGAGGAAAGAGGGGATCACCATGCACGCTCAGGTGGGTGACCGGCTGCTCGTCGGTCATGACCCCCGCAGGATCGGCTTGATCATCGACGTGCCGCAGCCTGACGGCAAGCCGCCCTACATCATCAAGTGGCTGAGCGACGGCCACATCGCGATGGTGTTCCCCGACCAGTACGCCCGCATCGTCCCGGCCGGTCACCCCGTCGGCACCGGTCTCATACCGGGGGAACTGGCATGACCACCGCGACCTTCGCGCTGCTGATCGACGGCAGCACGGTCGAGATCAGGCAGGCGGAGCCGGCCGACGCCGAGGCCGTCCGGGCGATGCACGCCGCGCTGTCGCCGGAGAACGCCTACCTGCGCTTCTTCAGCCTGAGCCCGCTCAACGCCGAGCACGAGGCGCAGCGGGTCTGCCGCGAGCCGGGCCCTGACCACGCGGCGTTGCTCGCCTGGCTCGGCGACGAGCTCGCGGGCGTGGCCAGCTACGAGGCCGCCGGCACGCCGGGCACGGCCGAGATCGCGTTCGCGGTTCCCGACCACCTGCACGGCCGCGGCGTCGCCACGCTGCTGCTCGAGCACCTCGTGTCTATCGCCAGGCAGCGCGGGGTCGGGCTCTTCATCGCCGAGACGCTGCCGGTGAACACGGCCATGCTGGCCGTCTTCGCCGACGCCGGGCTGCCGGTGCAGCGCAGGCTCGTCGACGGCGACGTCCTGCTGACCTTCCCGCTGCCCGCCGATGAGGCCGACCGTCACCTGGACGAGTACCTGGACTCGGTGGACGCCAGGGAGAGCAGCGCGGACGTGGCCAGCCTGCGCCACCTGCTGGCGCCGACCTCGGTCGCGGTGGTCGGCGCGAGCCGGCGGCGCGGGTCGCCGGGCCGGGAGATCCTGCACAGCATCGTCACCGGCGGCTTCGCCGGGCAGGTCTACCCCGTCAACCCGCACGGCCGCTCTATGGAGGGCCTGCACTGCCTGCCGTCGGTCGCCGACCTGCCCGAGCACGTGGACCTGGCGGTGATCGCGGTGCCGGCGCACGCGGTCCCGGCGGTGGCCGCCGAGTGCGGGCGCCGCGGCGTCCGCTCGCTGGTGGTGATCACCTCGGGCCTGGGCGCCGCGGGCGCGGACCTGCTGGCGATCTGCCGCAGGCACGGCATGCGGCTGGTGGGCCCCAACTGCTTTGGCATCGACGTGCCGGGCACCGGCCTGGACGCGACGTTCGCCGCCGAGCGCCCGCTGGCCGGCGAAGCCGGCGTCGTGGTCCAGTCCGGCGGGGTCGGCGTGTCCCTGCTCGCGCACCTGTCCCAGCTGGGCATCGGGGTGTCGTCGTTCGCGTCGGTGGGGGACAAGTACGACGTGTCCAGCAACGACCTGCTGACCTGGTGGGAGCAGGACGGCCAGACCAGGCTCGCGGTGCTGTACGTGGAGTCGTTCGGCAGCCCGCGCAAGTTCGCCCGCACGGCCCGGCGGGTCGGTCACCGGATGCCGGTGCTGACCGTGCTCAGCGGCCGGTCGGCGGCGGGGCAGCGCGCGGCTGCCTCGCACACCGCGGCGGCGGCCACGCCGCTGGTGACCCAGGAGGCGCTGTTCGCGCAGGCGGGTATCGTCGCGACCTGCAGCCTCGGCGAGCTCGTCGACGCGGCAGCTCTCCTGGCCAGCCAGCCGCTCCCCACAGGCAACCGGGTCGCGGTCATCTCCAACGCCGGCGGGGCCGGCGTGCTCGCCGCCGACGCCTGCGCCGACGAAGGCCTGCAGGTCGCGACGCTGGCCAAGCCGGTCCAGCGCCGGCTGCGCGGGCTGCTGCCGGCGGGCGCGGCGGTCGCCGGCCCGGTGGACACGACGGCGGCCGTCGGCGTGGACGCGTTCCGGTCCGCGCTGGAGGAGGTCGCGGCCGACGACGGCGTGGACGCGGTGCTCGCGGCCATCGTGCCGACGGCGATCGCCGACCTGACCCTGGCGCTGCGCGCCGCCCGGGTGCGAAAGCCGCTCGCGGCCGCGGTGCTTGATCAGGCGGAAGCCGTTCGGATGCTCCCCCAGTCCGGCGACGGACCGCCGCCGGCCGACGGCGAGGCTCGCGCGGATGCCCGGGGCCCGGGGGTCCTTCCCGGCTACGCCTACCCGGAAAACGCGGCCCGCGCGCTCGCCCACGCCGTGCGGTATCACGCCTGGCGGCAGGCGGAGCGGGGCACCGTCCCGGCCCTGGACGGGGTGCGCGCCGCCGACGCGAGGGCGCTGGTGTCGGCCTTCCTCGCGGGCGTCCCCGAGGGCGGCTGGCTGCTGCCCGACGCGGTCAGCGAGCTGCTGTCCTGCTACCAGATCCCGCTGGTGCCGTCCCGGCCGGCCCGCAGCGCGGCGGACGCGGTCGCCGCGGCCGCGGCCTTCGGCGGGCCGGTGGTGCTGAAGGCCGAGGTACACGGGCTGGTGCACAAGTCCGACGCCGGCGCGGTCAAGCTCGACCTGCACGGCGCGGGCGAGGTCCGCGCGGCTTACGACGAGCTGGCGGCCACGTTCGGGAGCGAGCTCGACGGCGTGCTCGTGGAGCCGATGCTGGGCGACGGCGTCGAGGTCCTCGTCGGGGTCGTGCAGGAGCCGGTGTTCGGGCCGCTGGTGGTGTTCGGCCTCGGCGGCGTGGCCACCGAGGTGCTCGGCGATCACGTGACCCGGCTCACCCCGCTCACCGACGCGGACGCGGCGGCGCTGATCCACGGCGTGCGCGCGGCCCCGCTGCTGCTCGGGCACCGGGGCAAGCCCCCGGCCGACATCGCCGCCCTTGCCGGCATCCTGCTCCGGGTCTCCCGGCTCGCCGACGACCTGCCCGAACTCGCCGAGCTCGACCTCAACCCGGTCATCGCCCGGCCCGGCGGCGCGGTGGCGGTGGACGCCCGGATCCGGATCAGCCCGGCGCAGCCGCACGACCCGTTCCTGCGCAAGCTGCGCTGACCGGCACCGCGGGGTGACGTGGCGGCACCGCTCACGCGCTAATGTCAGGGCCGGTAGATGTCGGCGCGATGGTCGATCCGGAGAACAACGACGCGCTTCTTCTCATCGTCGATCTCATAGAGCACCCGGTAAGAACCGCGCTGGGCAGACCAGATCCCCGCCAGTTCGCGGCGCAACGGCTTTCCTATCCGTCGCGGCGCAGCCAGCAGGTCCCCGGTCAGAAGCTCCGCGATCGCGGCGGCGACCCGCTCTGGCAGCCGATCCAGGGCGCGCTGAGCGGGGGGCGTTACCAGCAGGCCATAGTCAGGCACCGCGGCCCAGGTAGCGGCGCCTAACCTCGGTGAGGTCCAGGCCCTCCCCTCGCGCTGCCGCCTGCCTGGCCTCAGCTATCTCCCGGACAGCATCAGGGTCGGACAAGATGTCCAGAGTGTCCTCCAGGGCATCGAGATCGTCCGCAGCGATCACAACAGCCTCCCGGTGCCCGTGGCGAGTGATGTTGACCCGCTCGTGTGAGGCAGTCACACGGTCAACCACCTCAGACAGGTGCGCCTTGACCTTGGCCAGCGGCATCGTCTCACTCATGACTATAAGTATGACCACTTCGGCGCTCGCCGGTCAACCCGGGCGCACCAGGGGCGTTCGTCCCGGCCCGGGGGACCACCGGCTCCAGCCGCAGCGCCAGCCTGGGGCACAGCCGTATCGCTTCCCCGACCTCCTCGCGCAGGTCCTCAGGGACAGAGGATGCGCCGATGACCGGGAAGCCCCAGTCGTCGAGGACGATCAGTTCGGGCAGTATCTCGGCGCACAGGCGACGAACCCGTCGGCGGCGGTCACGATGCGGATCCGCACCTGGTCGGTCGCGGCGTGCCTGCGCTCGGCGGCGGCGGCGTCGGCGACGATCTCGCACACCGCCGGGTGCGCCACCACCACGACCTCGTCGGCCCCTACCATCGCCGCGGCCGCGGCGGCGCCGTCCAGGACGAGATGCGGCTCCCGGGCCAGCAGGACCTTGTCCTTCGCGCTGGCCGGCTCGCCCTCGGTGCCGTTGGCGACCACGACCGGATGGCGACGTCCGGCGGCGACCGCGGCCAGTTTCCGTGCGGTCAGGAAGGCCGCCCCGCCACGGCCGGTGAGCCCCGCCCGATCCACCTCGGCGATCAGCCAGCTTCGGCGGGCGGGATCGGTCCGGCCCGACAGCGGCGGGCCGTGCCGGGCCAGGTGCTCGGCCAGGGAGGCGGGGCCGCCCGCAGGCCGATCGGGCAGCAGCCGGGGCAGGGCGGCTCGCGACCCGTCCTGATCGGCCACCGGCCGCCCGCCTGCCTGGCCGGCCTGCGCGGCGGTCGTATCGTGACGTAGGGATCGAGGATCGCGGTGACGACGTGCAGGCCGAGCAGCGCTACCGCGAACAGCGACAAGGTCCGGTGCAGTTCCGCGACGGCGAACCGGGGCCACCGCCGCGGAGCCGAGCCCATCCTGGTCGCCGCGCCGAGCGCCACGACGACGCTGAACAGCACCAGCAGCACGAGGCCGCTGCCCCGGGACACGAACCACAGGTCCTGCGAGCCCGTCGCGGCCGCCACGCTCATCGATGCGCTTCCTTCCGTGTCGTGCCGGGCCGTCCCGGCGCGTCCAGGGTGCGCGAACGGTCATGTAACGGGCGTGTGCAGACGGTGTGACCGCCTCACATCTGGCTCACATCGTGTTCACATCCGATCCGGCCTAACCTGGCGGCATGCGCGTTCTCGTGGTGGAAGACGAGACCCGGATGGCCCGGGTGCTCAAGCGTGGGCTGGAGGAGGAGGGACACGCGGTCGACGTGGTCGGCGACGGGCCCGAGGGGCTGTGGATGGCCACCGAGAACGAGTACGGGGCGATCGTGCTCGACGTCATGCTGCCGGGCTTCGACGGGTTCGAGCTGTGCCGCAAGTGCCACGGCCCGGACACCGGGACGTCTCCATTGCTGTCCGCCGCCGACCTGCGGCAGGCGCGCGGCGGGACGATCGCGGTGACCCGCACGGTGGACGGGGACACCGAGCGGCTGCTGGCGGAGCCGTTCCCCGGTGTCGGCCACCGCGGCTGGGTCGCGATAGCCGGCGCGCCGCAGGACTCGATCGACACCGGCGTGCGGACGCTGTCCGGCGGGCTGCTCATCGGCGGCGCGGTCTTCGTGGCCGCGGCCGGTGTCGGAGCCTACTGGCTGGCCCGCGCCGCGCTGTCGCCGGTCGAACGGCTGCGCCGGGAGGTCGCCGCGCTCTCGGAGCGGGACACCAGGTCCAGCGTGCGCGTTCCCCGCACGCACGACGAAATCGCCGCGCTGGCCACGACGATGAATGACATACTCGACCGGCTGCACGGCGCGCTGGCGCGGCAGCGGTCGTTCGTCGCCGACGCGAGCCACGAGCTGCGCACGCCCTTCGCCGTGCTGCACGGCGAGCTGGAGCTGGCCGGCCGGCCGGGGCGGAGCCGGGAAGAGCTGGCCACTGCGGTGGCCAGCGCCGCCGACGAGGCCGCCCGGCTGACCCGGATCACCGACGACCTGCTGCTGCTCGCCAGCAGCGACGAGGAACGGCTCACGCTGCGCCGGGAACGGGCCGACGTCGGGGCGCTCCTGACCCGCGCGGCCGAGGTGGCGGGCGCCCGCGCCGCGGCGGCCGGGGTCAGCCTCCGGGTCGACGCGCCGCGGCCGCTGACCGCGCACGTCGACCCGGGACGGGTCCGCCAGGCCGTCGACAACCTCATCGACAACGCGCTGCGGTTCGCCCCGGCCGGAACGCAGATCGTGCTCTGGGCGCGGATCGCCGGCCCGGACCTGGTGATCGAGGTCCGCGACAGCGGGCCCGGCTTCCCGGCCGAGTTCCTGCCGCACGCGTTCGAGCGCTTCCGCCGGCCCGACAGCGGGCGGTCCCGCAGCGATGGCGGCGCCGGCCTCGGGCTGGCGATCGTGCAGGCGATCGCGCTGGCCCACGGCGGCCGGGCGAGCGTGCGCAACAACCCCGGCGGCGGGGCGGTCGTGCGGCTCGACCTGCCCGCCGCGGCGAGCGCGGGTCGAGGTTCGCGGCGGCGGCACTAGCTCGCTCGCGGGCACGCCTTTTCGCCCAGAATCCCGGAACCCGGTGCTTGATATATATATCACATTCGGCCGTCTGGAGTGGGCAGTGCTAGGTTTATCAAGCGATACTCGGCCCATGGACTCTACCCTTGTCCCCAGCCGGATCACCCTGCGATCAGGACACCGGGTGCTGATCCGTACTCTGCGCCCCGAGGACGGCCCCAGCCTCGCGCGGGGGTTCGAACAGCTCAGCGAGACCTCGCGCCACCGGCGGTTCTTCACCGTCATGCCTCACTTGTCCGAGCAGGCGCTGGCGTACCTGACCGCCGTCGACCACCACGACCACGAAGCCCTGGTCGCGGTGGCGCCAGGCTCAGGGCAGCTGGTGGGGGTGGCCCGGTTCATCCGCAACCCCCGGGAGCCGGACCACGCCGAGCTGGCCGTCACCGTGATCGACTCCTGGCAGCGCCGCGGACTGGGCACCGCCTTGCTGCGCGAGCTGGCCCAGCGGGCCGCGGAGGAAGGCATCCGGTACTTCGCTGCCGAGATCCTGGCCGACAACCGGCCCGTGCTCACCCTGATGCACCGGCTCGGGGGCGCCGACACCACCTGCTCCGGAGCGGTGGTGTCGGCCCGGATCGACCTGACCGCGGTGACGGAGCAGGCCGGCACCGCCCGCGACCCGGCTATCCCAGGGCCGCCCCGGAGAGGTCGACGTCGAACAGCGGTCCCGCGCCGGCGGTGACCGCGGGAAGGAGGCCCGGGCCCTGCGGCAGCAACTGCTGGGCGTAGAACCGGGCTGTGCCGATCTTCTCGTGCAGGAAGGCCCTGCCGGGGCCGTCCTCGCTGCTCAGCACCCGGGACGCGGCAAGGGCAGATCTGGCCAGCAGCCAGCCGCCGATGACCAGACCGAACAGCCGCAGGTAAGGCGTTGCCCCGGCCAGCACCCCGTTGGGCTCTGCGCGGCCGGCAGACAGGATCCACCCGGTGGCTTCCCGGAGGGTGGCTACCCCGCTGGCCAGCGCCGGCCGGATCCCGGCCAGCTCCGGGCCGGCGGCCGCAAGCTCCGCGTCGAGCGCGTCCATCGCCGCCAGCAGGTCGGCAACGACGCCCCCGTCACGCATCGGCAGCTTGCGGGTGACCAGGTCGATCGCCTGGATGCCGTTGGTGCCCTCGTAGATCGGGGCGATCCTGCTGTCCCGCAGATACTGCGCCACGCCGGTCTCCTCGACGTAGCCCATGCCACCGTGGACCTGCAGGCCGACCGATGCCAGCTCAAAGCCCAGGTCGGTGCACCAGGCGTTGGAGACGGGCGTGAGCAGGTCGGTCAGCTCCCGCCGCGCCTGCCGTTCGGCCGGGCTGTCGTGGTGTCGGGCCAGGTCGATCGACACCGCGTTGGTATACAGCAGGGCGCGCATGGCCTCGATGTAGGCCTTCATGGTCAGCAGCATGCGCCGCACGTCAGGGTGCTCCACGATGGGGGACGGCACGCCCGCGGGCACGCCGACCGCCCGGCCCTGCCTGCGCTCCTGCGCGTAGCGCAGGGCATCCTGGTAGGCGCGCTCGGCAACGGCCAGGCCCTGGACTCCCACCGACAGCCGGGCGTTGTTCATCATCGTGAACATGTAGCGCATGCCCTGGTTGGCCTCGCCGACCAGGTAGCCGACCGCGCCGCCCTCGTCGCCATAGGACATGACACACGTGGGGCTGGCGTGAATGCCGAGCTTGTGCTCGATCGCCACGCACCGCACATCGTTGCGCTCGCCCAGCGACCCGTCGGCGTTGACCAGGAACTTGGGAACGATGAAGCAGGAGATGCCCTTGGTGCCGGGTGGTGCCCCGGGCACCCTGGCCAGCACCAAGTGGATGATGTTGCTGGCCAGATCGTGCTCGCCGAAGGTAATGAAGATCTTCTGGCCGGTGATGCGCCAGGTGCCGTCGCCTGCCGGTACCGCGCTGGTGCGTACCGCGCCGAGGTCGGAGCCGGCGTCGGGCTCGGTCAGGTTCATCGTGCCGGTCCATTCCCCGGCCACCATCTTCTCCAGGAACGTGGCCTGCTGCTCCGGGCTGCCGTGCAGGGTCAGCATGTCGATCGCGCCCTGGGTCAGCAGTGGGCACAGGGAGAACGCCATGTTCGCCGACGCCAGCATCTCCTGCATCACGACCGTGACCAGCCACGGAAAACCGCCCCCGCCGAACTCGGGCTCGAACGGCACCGCCCCCCAGCCAGCCTCGACGTATTGCTGGTAGGCGGCAATGAACCCGGGCGGGGTGGTGACGTTCCCGCCGCTGTCCAGCGTGCAGCCCACGGTGTCGCCCACCCGGTTGAGCGGGGCTATGACCTCGGCCGTGAACCTGCCGCTCTCCGCGATCACCCCGACGACGGTGTCCGGGTCAACGTGCCCGAACGCGCCGAGCTTGCACAAGCCGGGAAGGTCGGCAAGGTGATCCAGGACGAACCTGATCTCCCGCAGCGGCGGCACGTAGCTGGTCATGGCTTCAGGCTAAAGCCCGGCCATGACGCAAACTAGACGGCGGAACCGCAGACAGCGCGCGCCTTACTCCGGTATGACCGCCACCGGGCCGTGCGCGTGGCTGAGCACGGCGTGCAGGACCGAGCCGACGCCTTGGTGCCGATCGTCATCGCGGCCGAGTACCATCAGGTCGGCGCGGGCGGAAATGCCGGCGAGCACCCGGCCTGGATGTGCGTGCATCGCGTCCTCGACGACCTCGACATCCGGGTACTTCTCCCGCCACGTTCCCAGCATCTCGGTGAGCCAGGCGGCCGCCTCGGCGGTGACCTCCCTGGCCTCGGCGCCTGGACGTGCGGTTCCCGTCAGCCGCATCTGTGGCAGGAACAGCTGCCAGGCGTGGATAGCGCGCAGCCGCGCCTGGCGCAGCCGGGCCTCCTCGAACGCGAACTCCAATGCAGCTGGCTGGGTGAGGTCGCGGATACCGACCGCAACCTCCCCGTGTGCGGCTGTGGTCTCCTCGCGGACGACAACCACCGGGCAGGAAGAGTGCGTGGCGACGTAGCGGCTGACCGAGCCCAGCAGCAGCGCGCCGAAACCGTCCCCGCCCCGCGAGCCGGTGACCAGCAGCATCGCTCCTTCGCCCTCGCCCGTCAGCACCGCCCCCACCTGGCCGGTGAGGAGCGCCGTGCTGACCGCGAGGCCCGGGTCGATCTCGGCCGCGCGGGCCGCGGCCACCCTGAGCGCAGCCTCGGCCGCGTCGCGGATCAGGTCGGCCACGGTTTCCAGCCGGCCCGGCTTGCGCTCTTGCCAGGTCATGCGCGGGGGCATCGCTGCGACCGAAACTATCCGCAGCGCCGTCCCGCGCACGGCAGCCTCCCGGGCCGCCCACTCCACCGCACGAAGCGAGGCGTCCGAACCGTCGGTGGCCGCGATGACTGGGTTGCGTTCCATGCCAGTGCTCCTAGCTCCAGTGAAAGACCACGCCTGCCGATGAGGGCATGCTCAAGGCTCCCACAGCGGCCAGTGGAGGGCCGGCCCGCAACCGAATGCGCCCCTCATCGGGCGGGGGGCGCCGAACAGGCCGGTCCTGGTTACGGGTCGATCAGCTCGTTCGCGGGCCGGCGGGCGGTCGCCCGGGTGGTGCGGGCGACCCCGAGCTGGAGCAGCATCTGCGGCGCGCCCGGCAGCGCCAGCCGGGTCTTGATCAGGCGCCGGATAGCGGGTGCTTCCAGCGGCTGGGTGTACAGGCTGGCGAACACCCACCGGCTGGCCGCGTGCAGCAGCACCCGGTGCAGCGCCTGCCCGGCTCGCAGCCAGTCCGCTGGGCCGTCGCCGCGGGTGAGCAGCGCCGCCGTCACCTCGGGCGGCGCGCCGGCGCCGGTGAGCAGCCCGATGCCGCGGCCCATGTCGAAGTCCCGCTGCGGCAGCCGCCCTGCCTCGGGACCGGAGTCGGCGGCGAACGCCCGGGCCGGCACGCCGTCCCTGGCCCGGCTGCCCGCACTGCGGCTCCAGCGCCGGACATCGGCCTGGGCCATCCGGCCAGCATCCTGCCAGCGCTTGCTTCTGGCCATGACGTCCGCCAGCTTCCGGTAGGCGAGCTGGGTGTCGACGAGCGCCAGCGTGGCGTGCTCCGCCGCCGCGTCGTGCTGCAGGGCTGGCAGCAGCCCGGCGGGCAGCGGGCCGGGCTGGAACGGGCCGCGGTGCGTGTGCCGGTGCGGCACCGCCTCGATCAGCTTCCGCTCGATCGGCGTCAGCGGCAGCTCCGCGCCCAGCCGCACCCGGGCGAGCAGCAGCGGCCTGCCAGGCTCGGGCAGCAGGTCGACCACCGGCAGGTACCCGAGCGAGCGCACCGCCAGCCGCAGCCCGAACAGCGCCGCGCCGCAGCTGATGAGCATCTCGCGGCCGGCCGGGTCCACCCCCAGCCTGCGGTCGCGGTCGCCGTGCAGCTCGATCGCGTCCGCGGCGACGCTGAACAGCCACGGCTGCGTGTTGTGCACCGACGGCGCCCGCGCCGCCACGGAGATCAGGTAGCTGGCCTGCTGCGCCAGGATCTGCGTCGCGTCCTGGCTGGTCTTCTCGGTCGTCATGTCCCTCACCTGCCTGGTCAGGGGCCAGCATCACCCGCCGCGCGGGGTCTAGCCAGGGACCTTCGCGTCCTGACGCCGGGACCAAGGTCCCGGCATTGGGCCGTCAGGCCGCCCGGTCGCGCTCGCCGCCGCCCAGCAGGAAGGACGTGACAGCCGCGGTGAAGCCCGCGGGGTCTTCCCAGAAGCACAGGTGCCCGAGGCCGGGGAGCATCACGAGATCGGCATCGGCGATACGCCGGGCGAGCAGCGCGGCGTTGCGCGGGTCGACCACGCGGTCGGCCTCGCCGTGCAGGATCAGCGTCCGGGCGTGGATCCGCTGCTGGCGGAGGCTGCCCACGTAGCGCGCTCCAGCGGCTGCCTGCGCCTGCCGGGCAGACCGGTCGCCGGTCGCCTCCAGCCGCTGCTGGGCGATGATCTGCCCGACCAGCTCCGGGCGGTCGCGCACGGTCGCCGGCGACAGGGCGATCTCGACGTGCCGGCGCAGCGCGGTGGCGGGCTCCATCCGCGGAGTCGCCGCGATCAGCCCGGCCCACTCCGCGGGCATCGGGTACGCGAAGGGCCATCCGGGCGTGGTGCAGGCCAGCACCAGCCCGTCCACCCGGTCGGGGTGGTCGATCGCCACCTCCTGGGCGATCATCCCGCCGAGGCTGGCACCCAGCACGTGCGCGGCCCGCAGCCCGACGTCGTCGAGCACGGCGACGACGTCGGCTGCCATCTGCGGTACGCGGAAGGCGTCGTCCGCGTCGCTGCCGCCGCTGCCCCTGTTGTCCACGAGCACGAGCCTGAAGCGCCGCTGCAGGAGCCGGATCGCCGGTCCCCAGCCCGTCCGGTCAAAGCCCATTCCCTGGATGAGCACCAGCGCCGGCCGCCGGGGCCTGGCCGGGCCGCGCAGCTCGTAGGCGATGCGCAGGTCCCCGCTGCGGGCGTACCGCGTCCTCGTCACCGTACCGCCCCCTTTGACCCCATCCGTGGAACAGTACCCCGCCAGTCACCGTCCGGGGCAACTCCGCGTGGCCCTCGGCGGCAGCGGAGGACCGAAGGCGGCACGTTCCGGGACCTTTGGCCTTTCCCACACCCCCCGCGGCCGGGCCAGACTGCTGTATGCCCCGCCGCCCCGGTGCGGGTGCCCCATGGATCTGAGGTTGACCCGTGCCGACACGCGCGCAGCTACACAGGCAGCGTTCTCTCCTCGCCCGGGCGTGGGATCTGCTCGTCCCCGCGATCTGCGACAGGCAGCCGGCGAACGCGGAGCGCGCGGGCGTGCGGACCGAGATCGTCGCGAGCTGGGAGCGGTCAGCCGCGTACATCACGCCCGAGGTCAGCGAGGCGCCGCTCGCCGACCCCGACGAGACGCGGCTCGCCTGGGAGGCTAGCCCGCTCAGCGCGGCCGTCCGGCAGCTCGAACCGCAGCTGCAAGCGACCGCGGACGACGGCGAGCTCGTCGTCGCGGTCACCGATCCAGCCGCCCGCATCCTGTGGACGCACGGCGGCGCGGTCATGCGGCGCAAGGCGGAGAAGGTAAATTTCGTACCCGGAGGCCGGTGGGACGAGGCCAGCGTCGGGACGAACGCGCTGGATCTGGCGCTCAGGCTCGGCCACGCGGCCACGGTGTACTCCGCCGAGCACTTCTCGCCCAGCGTG
>Ga0070698_100001007_pt1 | contig 30987 bp, 26 predicted proteins | sample KBSK1502metaG_FD_65477 | JGI IMG/M metagenome (GOLD analysis project Ga0070698, IMG submission 65477) | Corn, switchgrass and miscanthus rhizosphere microbial communities from Kellogg Biological Station, Michigan, USA - KBS K1-50-2 metaG | ecosystem: Host-associated > Plants > Roots >...
GAGATCTTCAACAACCTGTTCATGTCAGTCGCCGAGCAGATGGGGGTGCGGCTGCGCAGTACCGCGCACTCGGTCAACATCAAGGAGCGGCTGGACTTCTCCTGCGCCATCTTCGACGCTGCCGGGGGCCTGATCGCCAACGCCCCGCACATTCCGGTGCACCTCGGCTCGATGGGGGAGAGCATCAAGATCGTGGTGAGGCGCAATGCGGGCCGGATGCGGCCCGGTGATGTGTACGTGCTCAACGATCCCTACCACGGCGGGACGCATCTGCCGGACATCACCGTGATCACCCCGGTGTTCGACGGCGCCGGCCGCGAGATTCTCTTCTACGTGGCATCCCGCGGCCACCACGCGGAGGTCGGGGGCATCACACCGGGCTCGATGCCTGCGTTCAGCACCCGCGTCGAGGAAGAAGGGGTGCTCATCGATAACTGGCTGCTGGTGCGCGGCGGGGTGCTGCGGGAAGCGCAGACACTGGACCTGCTGCGCTCCGCGCCCTACCCGTCCCGCAACCCGGAGGTGAACCTGGCCGACCTGCGGGCGCAGATCGCGGCCAACGAGAAGGGGGTGCAGGAACTCCGCCGGATGATCGCGCATTTCGGGCTGGACGTGGTGCAGGCCTACATGGGGCACGTGCAGAACAATGCCGAGGAGGCGGTGCGCCGCGTCATCACCGCGCTGAGCGACGGCGAGTACGCCTACGCGCTCGACAACGGGGCGGTCATCAAGGTCGCGGTCCGTGCGGACCGCGCGGCCCGCACGGCGGAGGTCGACTTCACCGGAACCTCGGCGCAGCTGCCGGGCAATTTCAACGCGCCGTCGTCGGTGGCCATGGCGGCCGTGCTTTACGTGTTCCGCAGCCTGGTGGCCGATGACATCCCGCTCAACTCCGGCTGCCTCAAGCCGGTCCGCGTGATCATCCCGCCGGGATGCATGCTGGCGCCGGAGTACCCGGCCGCGGTGGCGGCCGGGAACGTGGAGACCTCGCAGGCGATCACCGGGGCCCTGTTCGCGGCGCTTGGCGTCATGGCGGAGGGCTCGGGCACGATGAATAACGTCACCATCGGCAACGAGCGCTACCAGTACTACGAGACGGTGGCCAGCGGATCGGGCGCGGGGCAAGGCTTCGCCGGCACCGATGTCGTGCAGACCCATATGACCAACTCCCGGCTCACCGACCCCGAGGTGCTGGAATGGCGCTATCCGGTCCGGCTGGAGCGGTACGCGATCCGGCCTGGCAGCGGCGGGACGGGGCGCTGGCCCGGCGGCGACGGCGGCCGCCGCGAACTCCGCTTCCTTGAGCCGATGACCGTCACCACGCTGAGCAGCCACCGCCGCGTCCAGCCCTACGGAATGGCGGGCGGGAATCCCGGCGCGCTCGGGCGGCACTGGGTCGAGCATGCCGATGGCTCGGTCAGCCCGATGCGCGGATGCGATTCGCTGGCCGTGGCCACCGGAGACGTGTTCGTGATCGAGACGCCTGGCGGCGGCGGATACGGGTCACCGGCCGGGTGACGGCTCGTCCAGAAATAGCGGGCACGGACGAGAATTCACGCCGCACGCCGCCAATCTCATTCTCAGCAGCAAGGTGGCGTCATCATCGGATTGGATACGGGCCACCGGGTCGCTGGAGGCGTCAAACGCCAGCTGCTGGTGCACGTCGATCAGTCCCGGCAGCAACGTGGCATCGCCAAGGTCGAGAACATCCATCCCGCGGGCCGCCGAGGCATCCGGCCGCACACCGACGATCCGGCCATCCGCGACCTCGACCACGGGGTCAGCCAGGACCTGGGGCGTCCGGCTATCGAACAATCGCCGTGCCGTGATGAGCACCGAACCCCCTGCCGAGCTGCCCGGGGGCCGGGTGGTCACCCGGCCTCCTCCGGCGGCAGCTCGGCGAGTGCGGTCGCGATGTCGTCCTCGTCGTCCCCGGCCGCCGCGATGACATCGATCAGCGTGTGCAGCACGGAGTGCCGGTCCTCGCCCAGATCAAGCAGCCGCTGCGCGGCCTCCCACAGCTCGGGCGGGTCGCCGCGCCAGAGCCGGTCGGCGACGGCGAGGTGCCGGTCGATGTGCGCGTCATCACCGCGCCCGGCCGCCGGGTGATCATGGTCGGCGGCCAGCAGCGTCCGCCGGTCCACGGGCCTCGCCGGATCGAGGGCGCCGAGGTCGGTACCGCGATAATGGCCCATCAGCACCGGGAAGGCGAAGGCCCGCCGGGGCAGTGCCTCCAGGTCGGAGTCCGGCAGCAGCCGCGCGACGAGGCCTGCCTCCAGGCCAAACGCGGCCGGGTCGTGGTAGACGCGGGTGAACGTGCCCATCGAGTCGAAGACCGAGTCGAGCGCGGTGCCGATCGCCGTGCTGCCCAGCCCGGAGCGGGATCCCGCCCAGCGGACCCAGGCAGCGAGCACGTGCGGCATGGCATGCTGCTCGGCGGGCGAGAGCACCACGCGCCGCGGCAGCCAGTCAAGCAGGAAGGTCTCTGCCTTCGCCGGACTCACCCGCAGCGGGCGGCCGAAGTCCCGGTCACACCCGTAGTCCACGATGTGATCGGCGCAGCGGCTCGCCGCCGACCGGTCGGACAGATCCTCAGCCTCGTCAGAGGCGAGGAATTCGGCGACGAGCATCGCCCGGCGGTCCTTCCGCCATGCCTGCCGCCGGGCCGCGACGCCGCCCCCGCTGCCGCCCGGCGGCCATGGCACGCCTCCCCGAGCCGGCGGGAGCGTCCGGACCCGGGCCCTGATGAACGCGTGGTAGGACGGGAATGAGGCGCTGACCGGCGGGTCTGATGCCGCGTCGGTCACCGCGAGCGCGGATTCGAGCAGCCGCCGCGCGAGCGGCGGATCCAGCGGCGCGAAGCTCGGCTGCCCGGGCCGGTCCGCCGCCGGCTTGCCCGGACTGCCGGCTGGTCCGCCGGCTGGTCCGCCAGCATCGCCGGCCGGCTGGCCGCCGGTCTCCCTGCAGAGGTCGAGCAGCTTACTGACCTGCGAGGTCACCCAGCCGTCCCTGGCCATGCCGCCCGCGTTGTAGTCGACGATCACTACCAGCGCGTGCGGCTCCTCACCCGCGTAGCTGAAGACGCAGACGACCTCGTCGCGATCGCCGAAGGCGTCGGAGTTGACGTAACAGTCCGCGGCTGCCACCGCCCCGACGTGCTCGGCCCAGCGTGGCCGGGCGACGCCGCGCTCCATCAGCGCGAGCGCGGCCTGCTCGGCCCGGGCCGCCTGGCGTGCCGTGCCCAGGCAGGCGATGCCGGAAAGCAGGGCAAGGGCCGCCGGGCTGCCCTGCTGCGCGGCATACGCGACCAGGCCCTCGCCGACAAGCTCCTCGATGTCGGCCTGCCGCCGCCTGGCTGGCTTTGCCCCGGCCCGCCCCGGCTGCTGGCCCCACCAGGTGCCCAGCATCTCGCTCACCATGAGCTCGGCATCCAGCGGGCTGCGCACGGCCAGCAATTCCCGTGCGGCACGCAGCATCTCGGCGAACAGCGCGTTCGGCGGGGGCGCAGGAACGCCCGCCCGTCCTGACTGCGGGCCGGGAGGACCTGAATGGCCCGAATTGCCGGCCCCGTCAGACGGTGGCTTACGACGGCTCTGCGGGCTCACCCAGACAGCTTTTCAGATCCACGACGCGCGATGCCACGCCTGACTGCGGCGCGCCGCCCGGTTTTGCGCGCGAGCGGAGTATCGCGGCCGCCCGCCCGGCTCGCGGCCGGGTGCGGGTTGGCCGCGGAGCGGTCATGACTGTGCGGCGCCATGGGCCGGTACCTCCCGCGTGCTGGGATGGGATGATCCTGGCCGCCGGTCAGGGCAAGATCGCCGTAGCGGCCCGGCCCGGCGGGCGCGTGTTCTGCTCTTTGCATCCGTGAAGTGCCCGTCGCCGATCGGGTGGGTGGGGCGTGACTCCGCCCCATCGTGCCATAGATGGATTAGTCCGGTAACTGTCCTGACACGGTGCGACGCGATCATCCCGGGTTGCCGGGCCGCCTGCGCCGATTCCGGTCAATCCCGCTGCCCGATTCGGCCAGTTCCCGCGTGCTGGCACGTTCTTCCTGGTCAGGGCCAGGCTGGCCCTGACACCTTGCGCAACGCCTGGCATGGTGCCTGCCAGCGGCGGCTGGGTCAGGCCGCAGGCTGGCTTCCGGCGTTCGCGCCGCGCGCGCCGCCGCGGCGGCATCGCGGTCACGCCGCGGCGGCATCGGAGTCACGCCGCGGGGCATCGGAGTCACGCCGCGGGGCATCGGAGTTACGTAGTTGTTGGCGGTAGCCTTCTTGTGCTCGTTGTTGCCGCTAGCCTTCTTGTGTCCGCAGTGAGCAGGAAGGAGCCGTTCATGGCACGTGCACGCTCGGCGCCGGGGTGCTCGCGGTGAGCACAGGTACCTCGGTGCCGCGGCCACGCGTGTCCGGAATGGACGTCTCAGATTCAGCGCTGCTCGCCACGCTCCTTCGCGAGGCCCCGATCGGCTTTGCCTTTTTCGGCGCTGACCTCCGCTTCCGCCGGGTGAACCAGACCCTGGCGCGCTGGCGCGGGGCCGACCAGGCAGAGCACATCGGCCGCCTGCCGTCCCAGGTCTGGCCCGAGCAGCTTGCCGACCGGGCCGAGTCCGCGATCCGGCACGTGCTCGCGGAAGATCAGCCGATGTTCGAGTCCGACCAGCCGATTACGTTTCCGGTGATCCCGCCGGATGCGCCTGCGGCCGCCGGGCCTGAGCAGGCGCTGGCGGCAGCCAGGGGGCGGCGGGACAGGACCGGACCGGAGGCCGCGGCCGGGCAGCAGATCCGGCACTGGGCCTTCTCCTGGTTCCCCTCGCACGACCCGGACGGCGACATCACCGGGGTTGCCCTGATCGCCGTCGACATCACTGACCGGCAGAACTCTGAGGAGGCGGTCAGGCGGAGCGAGGAGCGGTATCGCTCCCTGGTGCAGGCAGGCGCCCAGGTTGTCTGGGTAACGACGCCGACCGGCGAGATCGCAGAAGATTCTCCCGAATGGCGCTGGATCACCGGCCAGACGGCGGAGGAATACCAGGGCAACGGGTGGCTGGACGCGATCCATCCGGAAGACCGCGAACGGGTGGAGCGGGACTGGCGGGGCTGCACGGCGACCGGGAAGGTCTTCGACGGCCGCTACCGGGTGCGCACGAAGACCGGCTCCTACCGGCACTATGACGTCCGCGCGGTCCCGATCGAGCGAGACGGCAAGATCGTCGAATGGGTCGGTGCCAGCACCGATGTGACCGGCCAGCGCGAGGCCGAGGAGATGCGGGGCCGGCTGACCGAACAGCTGTCAGCCGCCGCCTTGCGCACTGCGCGGCTGCAGCAGGCTACCTCGATGCTGGCCGAAGCGCTGACCGTGGAGCAGGTTGTGGAGGTAATCACGGAGGTCGGGCGCTCGGCGATCGGCGCGGATCGCTCCGTGGTCGCGCTGCTCGACCCCGAGCGGCTCAGACTGCGGACGGTCACCCCGGGCGGCATGCCGGACGGGCCCGGCGCGCCGAGCGGCGACATCCCGCTGGACACGCCCAGCGTGATGACCGCAGCCATCCTGGCCCGCCGCCCGCTGCTCGTGGAGAGCCCGGACAGCCTGCGCAGGCAGTTCGAAGGCGTGACGGACGTCGACCTGTTCCTGCAGCACAGCGACGAGCAGGCGTGGGTGGGGCTGCCGCTGATCGCGGCCGGCGCGCCGCTGGGCGCGCTGCGATTCTCGTTCACCAGGCCACGGCAGATCACCGAGGAGGAGCGGGTCTTCCTTGAGGCCCTGGCAGGCCAGTGCGCGCTCGCGATGGAGCGCGCCGCGCTGTTCGAGCGCGAGCACACCACGGCAGAAACGCTGCAGCGGAGCCTGCTGCCCGACCGGCTGCCGACCGTGCCTGGCATCGTGCTTGAAGCCAGCTACCTGCCGGTCACCAGGAACATGGAGATCGGCGGCGACTGGTACGACGCGTTCCGGCTGCCGGACGGCAAGCTGGCCGTGGCCGCTGGTGACGTGATGGGCAAGGGCCTGACCGCCGCGGCCGGCATGGGCCGGGTCCGCAATGCGTTGCGCGCCCTCGCGCTGACCGACCCGCGGCCGGCCGCCGTGCTGGCCGGCCTTGACCGGCTCTTCGTCGCGACCGAGCTCGAAGAGCAGGTGACGACGGTCGCGTATCTCGTCGTTGATCCCGAGACCGGCGACGGCATGGCTGGTAACGCGGGGCACCTGCCGCCGCTGCTGCTGTCCCGCGATGCTCCGCCACGGCTGGATCAGACCGAGGCAGGGACGCCGCTAGGCTGGGCCAGCCCGCGGCAGCAGTATGCTTTCCGGCTGCCGCCCGGCAACACCGCGGTGCTTTATTCCGATGGACTTGTGGAGAACAGAAGGCGCGGTCTCGACGCCGGCCTGGACGAACTGGTGGCGGTGGCGGCGCAGGCGCCAGCGGAAGTGGTGGAAGACCCTGCCAGACTGCTCGACTACCTGGTTGAGCGGATGCTCACGGGCTATGAGCAGGACGACGACGTGACCGTGCTGGTGCTGCACATGCCGAGGCGCGACGGGATAGGGCTGGCCGCGAAGCCGGCCGCCGCGGCGCCCGCAAGGAGGGGAAAGGCGTGAACAATGCGGGAATCATGGTCAGGCACGGGCACGCACGGCTGCGGCCAGCGCGCGGCCAGGGCTTGCGGTTGTACGACCTACCTCCCGACTCCGCCTAAGGTGGGAGACGGGAGATCAGTCGGCCCGGGCCGTTGTGCCGGGTGGCCTGAGCCCGGTGCCTGGCATCATCCCAGCAGCGAGACCCGCGCGGTAGGGTCCATTTCCCCGCCATACCTACGCAGGAGAGGGTGTCCGTGTCGCTTGCCAGTCCGGTCAGCCAGAGGTCGAGCGCGCCGCGGCGGGCCGCCAGCCAGCGAAGGAAGGGGTGACTGCGGTGGCAAGCGCGGCAGGCTCCGCAGCGCGGAGGCAGCCAGGGACATCTGCCCGCAGCGGGCGGTTGCGCACGCAGACGTCACAGCGGCGCGGCTCGGCTGACGCCGCGATGGCGCTGGTGGAAGATGATGCAGCCGCTGACAACAAGCGCGGTTCCGGGTCGGCGGGTTCCGGGTCGGCGGGTTCCGCCAAGCATGCCGATGCTGCCCGGCCCGGGAGGTCAGCGGGCCGTTCCGGGGCCGCGGCTGACAACGGCACGGCCGAACCGGATGGCGCCGCGGTGACGGCGGGCCAGCAGGGCGCCGGGCAGCAAGGCGGCGGCCAGCGGGGCGGCGGCCAGGGCTCCGGGCGCGGCCGTAAGGCGGCGCGCCGACCTGCTTCGGCTGGCCGGTCCGCGGCGGATGGCAGGTCCGGGACAGCGGTCCGGGAGCACGCCGGGGCCGGGCGGCCGGGCGCCGCGCCTGGCGACGAGGATGGCAGCCCGGATACCGCCGCGGCTGGCCATGGTGGCGAAGGCGAATCTGGTCCCGCCGACCCGGCGGATGACCTTGAGCTGGACGTCGAGGTCGAGGTCGACGTGGACGCCGACTTCGCCGACCTCGCCGCGGTCGCCGATCTTGAGGTCGACGTCGAGGTCGAGCTTGAGGATCTGACCGACCTCGACGAGGACGAGGATCCTGCCGTCGCCCTGGACGCCGATGCCGGGCCGGGGCCGGCCGACGCGGATGCCGATACCGATGCCGCGGATGACGACGACGACGCCGCGGAGGCCGCGGCTGGCCCGGACGTCCCGGTTAAAGGGCAGGCCGTCGCGGAACCCGCAGCCGCGGTCACCGCTCCAGCCGCGGCGAAGGCAGCCGGCGAGGACGGCGAAGACGAGGCTTTCGTCTACGGTGATGACGACGAGGATCTCCCCGCCGCGCAGGTAGCCGCGGCGGGCGCCACGGCCGACCCGGTCAAGGACTATCTCAAGCAGATAGGCAAGGTGCCGCTGCTCAACGCCGAGCAAGAGGTCGAGCTGGCGAAGCGGATCGAGGCCGGCCTGTTCGCCGAGGAGAAGCTCGCCGAAGGCCGGGGTACGCTGCGGCCCGATGCGCGCAGTGACCTGGAGTGGATCGCCGATGACGGCAGGCGTGCCAAGAACCACCTGCTGGAAGCGAACCTGCGGCTCGTGGTGTCGCTGGCCAAGCGGTACACCGGGCGCGGGATGCTGTTCCTTGACCTGATCCAGGAGGGCAACCTCGGCCTGATCCGCGCGGTGGAGAAGTTCGACTACACCAAGGGCTACAAGTTCTCCACCTACGCCACCTGGTGGATCCGGCAGGCGATCACCCGGGCCATGGCCGACCAGGCCCGCACCATCCGCATTCCCGTGCACATGGTGGAGGTCATCAACAAGCTGGCCCGGGTGCAGCGGCAGATGCTGCAGGACCTGGGCCGCGAGCCGACCCCTGAGGAACTTGCCGCCGAGCTCGACATGACCCCGGAGAAGGTCATCGAGGTGCAGAAGTACGGGCGCGAGCCCATCTCCCTGCACACGCCGCTCGGCGAGGACGGCGACAGCGAGTTCGGTGACCTGATCGAGGACTCCGAGGCGATCCAGCCGGGTGAGGCGGTCAGCTTCACACTGCTGCAGGAGCAGCTGCATTCGGTGCTCGACACGCTCTCCGAGCGCGAGGCCGGCGTCGTCTCGATGCGGTTCGGCCTCACCGACGGGCAGCCGAAGACGCTCGATGAGATCGGCAAGGTCTATGGCGTGACCCGGGAGCGGATCCGGCAGATCGAGTCGAAGACCATGTCGAAGCTACGTCACCCGTCCCGCTCTCAGGTCCTCCGCGACTACCTCGACTAGCGCCCCGCCCGCCCCGGCGGGTCCCGCCCGGCGGGTCCGCCGGGTGGCCGCCCGCATGGTTAAGCGCCGGTAAACCCGCACGGTTAAGCGCCCAGGTAAAGCAGAAACGCGCCTGTTCGCGGACAGGCGCGCTGCGTAAGCACGTGCTTTGCACTGACCCGGCCGGTGAACAGCCGGGTCATCGTCACCGCCCCGGCGGCGTAGCCGCTCCGGGTGCCTGCGTCAGCCGATCGGTCTCGTCCTGGATCTCGACAGCGATCTTCGCCAGCGCGTCAGCATGCTGACGATTGTGGTGGGCGCAGAACAGCAGCTCCCCCGACCCTGCAAGCACAACGCGTACGTATGCCTGGGCGCCACATCGGTCGCACACATCCAGGGCGTTTAGCGGCTTCGTTGGGGCTATAGCTCCGGTCATGTCGCCTCCTTCGCCGAGACCCGCCAGGCCGGCTGGCCGACGGGCCGTGCAACCCTCTGCACTGACTACCGCATCACAACACGTGACCGGCTAAGGAACTTCCATGCCGGCCGGCAATACGCCAGGAGCGAACAGCCCGCTGCCTCCCGACGCGGTCCCTGCCCGTTTCACTGTAGCGCGTATGTTGTCCCAGGTCGTCGGGTATGTCGGCGGCGTGGTGCCGGTGGCATGACCGTACCTGGCGCTAGTCTGCCTTCAGGCCAATCCGGCGCGCCGCCCGGCGCGCCATGTCAGGAGAAGATCCGTGAGTTCCCTCAGCCCTGCGCCCGCGCGGTCGGCCGTCGCCGCCGATGGCTATACCGCACGCCATCTGACGGTGCTTGAAGGGCTCGAGGCCGTCCGCAAGCGGCCGGGCATGTACATCGGCTCCACCGACGGCCGCGGGCTGCTGCACTGCCTCTGGGAGATCGTCGACAACGCGGTGGACGAGGCGCTTGGCGGCCACTGCACGGACATCGAGGTGGTGCTGCACGCGGATCATTCGGCTGAGGTCCGGGACAACGGCCGCGGCATCCCGGTCGACGTGGAGCCGAAGACCGGGCTGACCGGTGTCGAGCTCGTGATGACGAGGCTGCATGCAGGCGGCAAATTCGGTGGCGGTTCCTACACCGCGTCTGGCGGCCTGCACGGCGTGGGCGCCTCGGTGGTGAATGCGCTGGCTGGCCGGCTGGATGTGCAGGTGGACAGGAACGGGTACGAGTGGGCGGCGAGTTTCCGCCGCGGCGTGGCCGGCGAGTTCAGCGGGCCAGAGCCAGACTCGCCGTTCGTGCCCGGCCAGGGGCTGCGGCGGCTGCGGCGGGTGGCTAAGACGCTAACCGGCACCAGGATCAGGTTCTGGCCGGACCAGCAGGTCTTCGTCCGGGACGCGCAGTGGAGCTTCGGGGCCCTCGCCCAGCGGGCCAGGCAGACCGCCTACCTGGTGCCTGGGCTGACCATCCGGATACGCGACGAGCGTGCGGCAGCCCGCAGCTCCGCGCGGCCCGGCCAGCCAGACCCTGGTCACCCCGAGGCCGGCCACGCCGGCCCTGGCCGGGCGCACTCCGGCCTGCATGTCGTGCCCGATGCGGAGCACGACGATGACTCCGGTGAAATGCCGGCCGGAGGCGCGCGCGGCACGGCCGGGCCGCAGCAGGCAAGGTTCCAGTTCGCCGGCGGAATCAGCGAGTTCTGCGCTCATCTCTCGCCGGGCGATCCGGTCACCGAGGTAGTCCGGCTGGTCGGCTCGGGGCAGTTCACCGAGACGGTGCCGGTGCTTGATGACCAGGGGCACCTGACCCCGACCGAGGTAGAGCGCGAGCTAGGCGTGGACGTGGCGCTGCGGTGGGGGACCGGCTATGACAGCGTGACCAGGTCCTTCGTCAACGTGATTGCCACGCCGAAGGGCGGCACGCATGTCGCCGGATTCGAGCGTGCGCTGGTCCGCACCCTGAATGAGCAACTGCGCGCGGCCAGGTTGCTGAAGAACGGTGACGAGGCGGTCATCAAGGAGGACGTGCTAGAAGGCCTGACCGCGGTGATCGCAGTGCGGCTGCCGGAGCCGCAGTTCGAGGGCCAGACCAAGGAGGTGCTTGGCACGCCGCCCGCGTTCAAGATCGTCAACCAGGTCGTGGCCGGCGAGCTGCGGGCATTCTTCGAGGCGCGTGGCCGGGGCAGCAGGCAGCAGCAGGCCAGGGCGGTGCTCGACAAGGTCGCATCCGCGGCGAAGACGCGCATCGCCGCCCGCGAGCACCGGGAGAATCAGCGCAGGAAATCGGCGCTCGCGAGTTCGGCGCTGCCAGCCAAGCTGGTGGACTGCCGGTCGGCGGATGACCGCAGCGAGCTGTTCATCGTCGAGGGCGACTCCGCGCTCGGCACCGCAAAGCTGGCCAGGGACTCGGAATTCCAGGCATTGCTGCCGATCCGTGGCAAGATCCTTAACGTGCAGAAGGCCTCCCTGTCCGACATGCTGAAGAACGCCGAGTGCGCGGCGATCATCCAGGTGCTCGGCGCAGGCTCAGGCGCTGCGTTCGACCTGGACTCGGCACGGTACCAGCGAGTGATCTTCATGGCCGATGCCGATGTCGACGGCGCCCATATCCGGACCCTGCTGCTTACCCTGTTCCACCGGTACATGCGGCCGATGGTCGAGGCTGGCCGGGTGTTCGCCGCCGTGCCCCCGCTGCACCGCATCAAGCTGACCAGCCCCCGCAAGGGCCAGCAGCGGTACATCTACACCTACTCCGACTCCGAGCTGCACCGCACCCTGCTCGAGCTTGACCGAAGGGGCCGCCGGTGGGAGGACCCGCCGCAGCGGTACAAGGGCCTTGGCGAGATGGATGCCGCCCAGCTGGCCGAGACCACGATGGATCCGCGCCACCGCACGCTGCGGCGGATCAGGGTCGAGGACGCGGAGGCCGCAACGGCCATGTTTGACCTGCTGATGGGCAGCGAGGTCGCGCCGCGCCGCGACTTCATCGTCGGCGGTGCCGCCGAACTCGACCCGGCCCGCATCGACGCCTGAGGACTACCCGCATCGACGCCTGAGGACTGCCGGTGACCAAGGCACAGCTATTCGAAGGCGCTGCGTTCGCGGACGGACTGAGCCCGGTGCTGCGCAGGCCGGTCAGCGTACTGATCGCCGGTGGAATCGTGACCGGCATTTTCGATTCGGAGGTGCCCGCCGAGGCCAGAGCGGGCGCGAGGGTCATCGACGCGAGCGGCGCGACCATCGTGCCGTCCTTCGTGGACTGCCACAGCCACCTGACGCTGCAGGGCGGCGCGCAGTGGGTAGCACGCGGCGCCGACGAGACTGCTGAGCTGATCGACGTGGCCGAGCGGAACGCCGCCGCGCTGCTGGCGGCCGGCGTCCGCTGGGTCCGCGACGTCGGCTCGCCGCGGCGCCAGGACACCCCGGACGGCAAGGAGCGCGCGCTGGCGCTCTCCTTGCGCGATCAGTGGCAGGGCAAGGCGGGCTATCCCTACGTGCGCGCGGCCGGCACCTGGGTGACCCGGGGCGGCTCCCTGCCGCCCGGCCTGTCGGTAGAAGTGCAGGACGCGGACGGCCTGCTGGCCGCCTCGCTCGGCCAGCTCGACGACGGCGCCGACCTGATCAAGCTGTACCTGGACGGCCCGGACGCCGACATTGCCCCCTGGTCCGCAGCGGAGGTAAGGCGGGTCGTCGACGCCGTGCACGCCCGGGGCGCGACCGTCGCCGCGCACGGCACGGGACTGGCCAACTGCCGGCTCGCGGCAGAGGCGGCCGTCGACACGCTTGAGCACGGGTTCACGATCGATTCGGACGTCGCGCGGCTACTCGCGGCCAACGCGGTGACAGTCGTGTCCACGCTCTCTGTCCTGCATTCGTGGCAGGGCTTCGCGTCCACCACGACGATGGAGCGGTTTACCGCGCGGGACGGCAGGCGGCGCATCGCCGAGCGGCTTGAGGTGGCCCAGGCGAGCATGCGGGCGGCGCACGCGGCCGGGGTGCCGATCGCGGCCGGGAGCGACTTCGGCGGCGGATCGGTCCGGGCTGGTCACCTCGCCTGGGAGGTCGAGGGCCTGGTGCGAGCCGGGCTTGAGCCCTGGGAGGCGCTGGGCGCGGCTACCTGGCGGGGCGGCGACGTGCTGGGTGACCCGCATGCGGGCAGGCTGACGGCCGGCGGCCCGGCGCATTTCACGCTGGTCCACGGTGACCCGCTCAGCGACCCGCCCGCCCTCTGGCGGGTCTGGCGCGCGCTCTGAGCAATTCGGTACAAAATATGACAGCCCACGCCGTGTGGCCAGCCGCAGTTTCATGATCACGGAGACTTCGCGGGGTGCGCACCCCCCAAACCTTCCGCGATCATGAAAGCGGAGCGTGTCGGGTCAGCTGAGCTGGGCGGCTCCGCCGACGGCGGCGAGCGGCTGGCGGACCCGCTCACCGGAGCCATCCCGGCGGCCTTCCGCGGGCGGCAGGTCCACCGGCGTCCCTGCTTCGGTCGCGCCGCGGGCTGGCCCGGGCCCGGCCCAGGCGAGCACCAGGACGTCCTCGCCCTTCAGGAACCGGTGGCAGCGGACACCGCCGGTGGCCCGGCCCTTCGGCGGGTACTCGCCGTACGGGGAGACCTTGACCGTGGCCGCCATCGTGCCGGGCAGTGCGCCCGCGCTGCCGGCCACGGTGACGACCACCGCACCGCCATATCCAGCACCGGCACCAGCACCGGCACCAGCACCGGCACCAGCGCCGGCACCAGCGCCGGGACCGGCCGGGTCAACGGCGCCGAACCACACTACGGACGCCCTGGGTGACAGCCGGATCCCGGCCATCCCGCCGGCCGCCCGGCCCTGCGGCCGGACCGACGACGCGCCGAAGCGCAGCAACTGCGCGTCGCTGGTGATGAACACCAGGTCCTGCTCATCGCTAGCGAGCTGGACGGCCCCGACCACCCGGTCGCCGTCCTTCAGCGAGATCATCTCGAAGTCGGCGGCGTTCTGCGGGTAGTCCGGCGCCAGCCGCTTGACCACGCCCGCGGCGGTGCCCACCGCGAGCCCGGCGCCGGTGAAGTCCGCCGCGACGATTCCCACCACGGTCTCGCCGGGCTCGGTGCCGATGAACTCACCGACCGGCGCGCCGCCGGCCAGCCCGGGGGAGTGAGCGCTCGGCGGCAGGGCCGGCAGCTCGAGCACGCCGAGTCTGATCAGCCTGCCCAGGGACGTGACAACGCCTACTGTCCCGCGCGCCGTGCACGGGACCGCGGAGACGATCGCGTCATGCGCCACCCGCGGGCCTGCCCCGGCCGGCATCCCGGCGGTCCTGGCTAGCAGGCCCGCCGAAGACAGCAGCACGATGCACGGGTCGTCGGCCACCTCCATCGGGACGGCCGCGGTCCTGGCGGCGCCGCTGCTTTCCAGCAGCACCGTCCGGCGCGGGGTGGCGAACCGCTCGCTGACGCTGGCCAGCTCGTCGGACACCACCTCGCGCAGTCTCGGCTCCGAGTCGAGGATGGCGGTGAGCTCGGCGATCTCGGACTGCAGGGTGTCCCGCTCGCGGTCGAGCTCAAGCCGGTCGTAGCGGGTCAGCCGCCGCAGCGGGGTGTCCAGGATGTACTGGGCCTGGATCGCCGACAGATCGAACACCGACATCAGCCGCTCCTTGGCGGCGGCCGCGTCATCGCTGGTGCGGATCACCTGGATGACCTCGTCGATGTTGAGCAGCGCGATGATCAGGCCGTCCACCAAGTGCAGCCGGCTCTCCCGCTTGGCCCGCCGGAATGCGGTGCGGCGCCGCACCACCTCGATCCTGTGGTCGATGTAGATCTGCAGCAGCTCGCGCAGCCCGAGCACCCGCGGCTGCCCGTTGACCAGCGCCACGTTGTTGATGCCGAACGTCTCTTCCATCGGGGTGAGCCGGTAAAGCTCGTCAAGCACCGCCTCGGGCACGAAGCCGCTGCGGATCTCGATCACCAGGTGCAGGCCGCGGTGCCGGTCGGTGAGATCCTTCAGGTCGGCGATCCCGGCCAGCTTCTTGGCCTGCGCCAGGTTCTTGATCCTGGCCGCGACCTTCTCCGGGCCGACGCCGTAGGGCAGTTCGGTCACCACGATCCCGGTCCGCCGGGGGGAGACCTTCTCGATCCTGGCCGCCGCGCGAGTGCGGAAGGTGCCGCGGCCGGTCTCATAGGCGTCCCTGATGCCGTCCAGGCCCACGATCTTCCCGCCGGTGGGCAGGTCGGGACCGGGCACGAAGCGCATCAGCGTCTCCAGGCCGGCATCCGGGTGCGCGATCAGGTGCCGCGCCGCGGCGATCACCTCGCCGAGGTTGTGCGGGGCCATGTTGGTGGCCATCCCGACCGCGATCCCGGCCGCGCCGTTGACCAGCAGGTTCGGGAACGCGGCCGGCAGCACCTGCGGCTCGGCATCCTGGCCGTCGTAGTTCGGCTGGAAATCGACGGTGTCCTCGTCGATCGAGGCCACCATCTCCATCGCCGCCGCGGACAGCCTGGCCTCGGTGTAGCGGTACGCGGCGGCCGAGTCGTCACCGCCGAGCGAGCCGAAATTGCCGTGCCCGTCGATCAGCGGCAGCCGCATCGCCCACGGCTGCGCCAGCCGGACCAGCGCATCGTAGATCGCGCTGTCGCCATGCGGGTGCAGCCGCCCCATCACGTCGCCGACCACGCGGGCGCACTTGACGTGCGGGCGGTCCGGCCGTAGGCCCATCTCGTTCATCTGGTAAAGGATCCGGCGCTGCACCGGCTTCAGCCCGTCCCTGGCATCCGGCAGCGCGCGCTGGTAGATGACCGAGTAGGCGTACTCGAGGAAGCTGCCCCGCATCTCCTCGGTGACATCGATGTCGACGATGTTTTCCTCGAAGTCCTCGGGGGGCGGGGTTGTCGTGGTGCGTCTGGCCATGACCGCCATTGTGCCGTCCGCAGGCGGGCCGGCACGAGTAACCACGGCCGTCAGGTAGCGGAGAACCCGCCGTCCACGCAGATGAGCTGGCCGGTGACATAATCGCTGGCCCGGCTGGCGAGGAAGACCGCGGCGCCATCGAAGTCGCCGGGCTCCCCGTTGCGGCCGACCATGGTGCGGGCAGCCAGCGCAGCCGATGCGGCCGGGTCGGCGGCAACCGCCCTGGTCAGCGGCGTGGCCACGAATCCAGGGGACAGCGCATTGCAGCACACGCCGCGCCTCGCCCACGCCTCGGACTGGGATCGGGTCAGCGACACCAGGCCGCCCTTGGCCGCCCCGTAGCCGCCGCTGTTGCCGAATGCCCGCATGGCCTGCTGCGACGCGATGTTGATGATCCGGCCCCAGCCGCGCGCCGCCATTCCGGGCCCGAACCGCTGGCCGAGCAGGAACGGCGCGGTCAGGTTGACCGCGATCGTCTGGTCCCACTCGGTGGCGGTGAGCGCATCCATCGGCGGCCGCAGGTTGATCCCGGCCGCGCACACCAGGATGTCAGGCTCGCCGAACCGCGCGGCCGCCTCCGCCGCGCCGCGGGCGAGGTCAGCCCGGTCGCCGAGGTCCGCCGTTACCCAGCGAGCCTCGCCGCCCGCCGCCCGGATCCGGGCCTCCGCCGCTGCCAGCGCGTCCGGCCGGCGTGCGACAAGCACCACCCGCGCCCCGGCGCCGGCCAGCGCCGCACCGATTGCCTGGCCTATGCCCGAGCTACCGCCGGTGACAACGGCTACCCGGCGATGCAGCGAGAAAAGCCGGTCGAGATACTCAGCCATGGTAAACGGAAAGTATAGTCAACGCATAGGGCAGGCAAATACGCGGCATCAGGCACCGTCCAGTTGCGGGCATTCTGGATCAAGCCGTACGATCATACGGTGAACTTCGACGACGCCGCACACATCGTGGCCGATATACCCGGCCCGCATATACCGGCCCGCCGTGCGAAGTTGTTGTATAAGCATATAAGGAATTACCGGCCGGAAAACCTGCTCGAGCTGGGCACAGCCCGCGGCGGATCGGCCGTGTTCATGGCCTCGGCGCTGGCCGAGAATGGAATTGGCCACCTGACTAGCGTCGACTCGACCCGCTGGAAATGGGAGAACCCGACTCCGCTGGAAGTGCTGGAGAAAGCGGGCCTTAGCCAATTCGTAACACTTGACAAGAATTTCTCTACTTACGCGTGGTTCCTCAAGGGCGAGCTGGAGTCATGCATGAACGCGGACGGCTTGGTGCGGCCGAAGTATGATTTCATCTTTCTGGATGGCGCGAAGAACTGGAGCACCGACGGCATTACCGTCATAATCGCCGAACGGCTGCTGCGCCCAGGCGGCTGGCTGCTGCTCGATGACCTCGGCTGGAACTACAAGCAGCATGCGCCGGACAAGAAGCGGCATTACGAGATTGACGTGGAGAAGCTGTCCGAGTCGGAGCGATCGGAGCCGCACCTGCGCGCGGTCTTCGATCTGCTGGTACGGACGAACCCCGCCTTCGACGAGTTCGTCGTGCAGGACGACTGGTGGGGCTGGGCACGCAAGTCGCCGGCCGTCGGCCCGGCCGGCAACGGCGCCGGGCACCCGGTCAAGCCGCAGGATGCGGTCAGGCCGCCGGATGCGGTCAAGCCGGATGCGGTCAAGCCGGATGCGGTCAAGCCGGATGCGGTCAAGCCGGGCGGCGGCGGCGTGGGCGCCCTGCTGCGCCGTTCCCGACGGGCCCGAAGTCACTGAGCGCGGACCGACCGCAGCGCGGCTGCCGGGCCCGCCCGGCTAAAGGGCCGGCCGTGCGCCGACCATGCTGAGTGCCCTGGCCGCCAGCCGGCATCCGCTGGCCAGCGCCTCACCCGGCGGCTTCTTGTCCAGCCAGGGCGGCAGGAACCCGGCGCAGAACGCGTCCCCTGCCCCGGTGCCGTCCACCACCCGCTCGATCGGCGGGCCCGGCACCCGGACAGGATCCGGCCGGCCGTTAGCGTAGAACAGCGCGCCGTCGGCGGCGAGCTTCAGCACCACCTGCGGGTACCACGCGTTCAGCACCCGGGCGGCCTGCTCCGGGTCGTCCCGCCCGGTGATCACCATGGCCTGGTCGCCGTTCACGAAGAGCAGCGTGGCCCCGTTGCTGAGCTGCAGGAACGGCTCGGCGCCGACGCGCTCAAGCGGCGCGGCGGAGGCACCGTCGACGGACACGGTCATCCCGGCCCGCTGGGCATGACTGAACGCGGCGAGCGCGGCCTCCCTGGATCCCTCCTTCAGCAGGGTGTAGCCAGAGATGTGCAGATGGCTTCCCGGGGTGAACAGGTCCTTGGGCAGGTCGTCGGGGGATAGCGCGGAGTTCGCGCCTGGGTCGGACAGCATGGTGTGGTCGCCCTTGTGGGTCACCATCACGACGCAGGTGCCTGTTGGCCGCTCCGGGTCCATGACCAGCCGCGCATCGACCCCGTACCCCATCAGCTCCATGTCCCTGTTGCGGCCGGCGATGTCCGCGCCGCGCCGCCCGACGAAGGCCACCTCGGCCCCGTCGACGGCCAGCCAGGCGGCGATGTTCGCGCCGGAACCGCCGCCGTGCATGGTCACGGTGGCGGGCGTGTCGCTGCCTTTGGCCAGCGGCAGTGCCGCGTGCGCAACCGTGTCCGTCATGAGATCGCCAACGACGACAACGCGTGTCATGTCGCCACCACCTTGGTTACCGAGGCTGGGCCCGTGCGCCACACTGGTCGGCGCCAGGCTCAGGGGCCAGCGCATAGAACTTAACAGTTCCGCGGGTCCGTCTCGTGCTGTTCGCTCTCCGAATCCGTGATCAGCGGTTATTTACCGTCATGTCGCGACGGTGAGGATTCGCCCCGCTACGACGAGCACAACCTCCTCCGATTCGGCCGCAAGCCGCTGGTTCAGCTCGCCGAGCCGGTCCCGGAACAGCCGGCCGGCCCTGGTCGGCGGGACGACGCCCGACCCCGCTTCATCGCTGACGGCGACGATTCGGGCCGGTGCCTGCCGCCAGGCCTGTACCAGGTCGTCCACCGCGGCATCGATCCGGTTCGCCGGGCCCGCTGGTCCGGCCCCTGCGCCGCCGGTCCCGCCCGGGTCCATGTCCCACGTGCCGGATTCGTCGAGCACTCTGGCAAGCCACGAGCCGATGCCGTCCACCAGGACAGCGCCGGAAGATTTATTACGGAGTATCCCGGCCGCATCGACACCCTCAGCGGTCTTCCAGCCGGGTGGCCTGCGCGCCCGGTGCGCCGCTATCCGTGCGGCCCATTCCAGGTCGCCGCAGTCCGGATCGGCGGTGCCGTCCGGTGCCACGGCGGTGGCCAGGTAAGTGACGTCGGGCTCGCCGGCCAGCCGGAGCTCGGCCTCGGCGGACTTGCCCGACCGGGCGCCGCCGAGCACCAGGGTCCGGGCCGGCCGCGCGGGCGTGCGGGCTGGCGCGCCCAGCCGGTCCCCGTCGTCCGGCAGGATCGCCCCCCACAGCAGGCAGCGGCGGGCCATCTCCTGCTCCGAGCAGATCCGGTCATCGAGGTGAAAGGCGGCTACCGCGGTACCGGCCCGCACCAGGCCGCGCCGCCGCAGGTCGCCGAGCTGGAACGGGTCGGCGGCCAGGTCAAGGAGCGCAACGTCGTAAGGCCGCCCGGCGGCGCCTGGATCGGGAACCGCGCCCTGCTGGCCGGCCAGCAGCAGCCGGCCGCCGTCCGGCCCGGTGATGTCCCACCCGCCGGGCACTCGCCGGACGACGTGCCCGCCGGCCCCGCCGGACCGCCGGGCCCCGCCGGAATCGCCGGACTGGCCGGCGGAATCGCGGTCCCCATCGGACCGCCCGGCCCCGCCGGACTGGCCGGCTCCGGCCCCGGCGGAATCGCGGTTCCCGCCGGACCGCCCGGCCCCGCCGGAATCGCCGGACTGGCCGGCTCCGGCCCGGACGGGGCGCGGCGGCCGGCCGGCCGCGATGTGCAGCTTCCGGTCCAGCACGACAGCGGCGGGGGACCGGCTGCGCCCGGCGGCCCGGCCGCGCGCGCAGCACGCGCACCGGCAGCCCGGCCGGGGCCAGCCGTCCGGGCCGCCAGTGCCGATCAGTTGAACGTCCATAAGTTGCAGCAGTCCAGCACGGGCCGCCCGCGAGGTCAACGCCGCCCGCGAGGTCGACGCCGCCCGCGAGGTCGACGCCGCCCGCGAGGTCGACGCCGCCCGCGAGGTCGACGCCACTCCGACTCGACGTTGTTTCATGATCACGGAGAGTTTTGGGTGCTGCGACCCCACAACCCTCCGCGATCATGAAAGAAGGGCGGCGGGTCGGCGAGCGGCGCGCAGGGTTCGCGCTCCGCTCGGCTAGTCTCGCTAGCCGCGGCCACCGACGAGGCGCGGGCACCGACGAGGGCGGAGACGAGATGACCTGGACCTGGCAGCTGGAGAAGGCGGACGGCACCGCCGCGACGTCCCGCGGGCTGCCGAAGGAGCCCTTCGGCAGCCAGGGGGATGCGGAGAGCTGGCTTGGCGAGAACTGGCGCAGCCTGCTGGAGGCGGGGGTTGACCAGGTCACCCTGCTGGACGACGGCACGCCGGAGTACGGGCCGATGAGCCTGCACCCGGCCAGTTAGCGAGCGCGTGCCGTACCGGAGGCGGGGCCAGTCAGGTCACCCTGCTGGACGACGGCACGCCGGAGTACGGGCCGATGAGCCTGCACCCGGCCAGTTAGCGAGCGCGTGCCGTACCGGAGGCGGGGCCAGTCAGGTCAGCCTGCTGGGACGACGGCACGCCGGGGTACGGGCCGATGAGCCTGCACCCGGCCAGTTTAGCGAGCATCCAACGCCGCCCAAGACCAAGATCAGCGTCCGGCTCCGCCCAGGATGAAGAGCAGCAGCGCGGATGGGACTGCGCTGCGGTAACAACAACAGCGGAGTCCCATCCACGTCGTTGGCCCCTGGCACGAGCCGCACCGGCGCCGCTGGCCTCGTAAATCATGGTTCTATGGCCGCGAGCGCGGGCTGGCCGTCAGCGCCGGGTCGGTCACGATCACCGGGCCGAGTATCTCGTCGATCTGCCGCATGAGGTCCTGGCTGAGCTGGACGCCCGATGCCTTAACGTTCTCCCGCACCTGCTCAGGCCTGGTAGCGCCGACGATGGCCGCGGAGACGTTCGGGTTCTGCAGCGTCCAGGCGATGGCCAGCTGGGCCAGCGACAGGCCCGCCTCGTCGGCAACCGGCTTGAGCTGCTGTACCCGGGTCAGGATCGGCTCGGTGAGGTAGTTCCTGATGAAGTTGGATCCGGTCGGGTCGTTCGCCCGTGAGCCGGCCGGATTATCGCCGCCGGGCAGGTACTTGCCGGTCAGCGCGCCCTGCGCGATCGGCGACCAGACCACCTGGCCGATGCCTTCCTTCTCGCACAGCGGCATCACCTCGGCCTCGATGACCCGCCAGATCATGTTGTACTGCGGCTGGCTGGAGACGATCCGGTCGAAGCCAAGCTGGCCGGCGATCCGCAGCGCGTCGGCGATCTGCTCGGCCCGCCACTCGGAGACGCCCAGGTACAGCACCTTGCCCTGGCGGACCAGGTCATCGAATGCGCGCAGGGTCTCATCAAGCGGCGTCTCGTAGTCGAACCGGTGCGCCTGGTAGAGATCGACGTAATCGGTCTGCAGCCGGCGGAGCGACGCGTTCGCCGACTCGATGATGTGCTTGCGGGACAGGCCGCGGTCGTTCACGCCCGGCCCGGTCGGCCAGTAGACCTTCGTGAAGATCTCGACGGCCTCGCGCCGCACGCCGTGCAGCGCCCGGCCAAGCACCGCCTCGGCGGCCGTGCCCGCGTACACGTCCGCGGTGTCGAACGTCGTGATTCCCTCGTCCAGCGCCGCCGCGACGCATGCCTTCGCGGCATCCTCCTCGACCTGTGAACCGTGCGTAAGCCAGTTGCCGTAGGCGATCTCGCTGATCTTCAGGCCGCTCCGGCCCAGATGACGATGTTCCATGCTGCCGACCCTAATGCCCGCTTCGCCGGGCCGGCCGGCGAGGCCGGCGGCCGTCCGGCGGCCGGCCCGCGGCCGTCCCGCGGCCGTCCGGCGCGGCTCAGACGGTGTCGCCGGGCTGCACCCGCGGCGCGGGCACCCGGAGCTTGCGGATCTGCATGGCCCGCAGCGCCGCGTAGACCCGGACGCCGCGGGTGCGCTCGCCGGGGAACCGCTCGGCGGCCAGCTTCAACACCTGCCGGCCCAGGAAGGTGCCCTCGGCCAGCATGATCAGCACGACGCCAAGCACCAGGTAGTCGACGATCAGCCGGGTGGCCGGGATGAACAGCAGGATCACCAGCGCGCCGAGGCCGTACATGTAGTACTCGCTGATCCTGCGCCGCGAGTCCACGTAGTCGCGGGCAAGCGCGCGGACCGGCCCCCTGTCCTTGGGAGCCAGCGCCCATTCCTCGCCCCGCCGCATCGCGGCGTACTTGCGGTTGCGGGCCTCCCGGTCCCGGCCGCGGGTCTGCGCCAGGGCGGCCTTCCGGTCGGCCGGGGCGGAGTAGGGCTGGCGGCGGCGGCGTTCCGCCTCGCTGCGCTTCGGGGTCGGCCTGCCCTTGCCCGCGGTCACGCTGGCCCGGTCGGGGCCGCTGGCGCTGCCGTTGGCGGTGCCATCAGCGGCGGCGCCGACCGCCGCGCCGCCGTCCTGGCCGGGCGAGGCTGGCTTCGCCGCTGGACTGCCTGCCGCGTCGGCACTGCGTCGTCGGAACACGCGCACAGCTTACCGGGTAGGGGCGAGGAGGCCGCTAGGCCTCATTCGCGGAAAATCGCGGCTCGCCAGGACAAACCACGGGCTTCCCGGCGAGGCGGTCCGGCTGCGGGGACGGGGCTGCCGGCCGGCCCTGCGGGGCCGCGCACCTTCATGGTGACGCCCGCTTGCGCCGCGCGTAGGCTGGGGAGCCAGACCACCGGCGGCAACGTCCGCCGCCACGCAGGGAGCCGGTTCGCGGCGCCGCCCGCGCTGCGGCGCAGCGGTAAAACACGATGAGGGGATGGTCGCGCCCTATGAGCGTGATGAAACGGGTTACGTTGATCTTCAGGTCCAAGGCCAACAAGGCCTTGGACAGGATGGAAGACCCGCGGGAAACCCTGGATTACTCCTATCAGACGCAGCTTGAGCTGCTGCAGAAGGTCCGGCGCGGGGTTGCTGACGTGGCGACATCCCGCAAACGGGTCGAGCTGCAGATGAACCAGCTTGAGCAGTCGTCGACGAAGCTGGACAAGCAGGCCCGCGACGCGCTCTCGGCCGGCCGCGAGGATCTGGCCAGGGAGGCGCTGTCCCGCAAGTCCGGCGTGCAGGGCCAGCTGACCGACCTGCAGACGCAGTACACCTCGTTGCAAGGCGAGGAGGAGAAGCTGACGGCGGCCTCGCAGCGGCTGCAGGCCAAGGTTGATGCCTTCCGCACCAAGAAGGAGACGATCAAGGCCACCTACACCGCGGCGGAAGCGCAGACCAGGATCAACGAGGCGTTCACCGGCATCTCCGAGGAGATGGGCGACGTCGGCATGGCGATCCAGCGGGCCGAGGACAAGACCGAGCAGATGCGGGCCCGGGCCGGCGCCATTGACGAGCTGATGGCCTCGGGCGCGCTGGACGACGTGGTCTCCGGGCCGCGTGATGACATCCAGGCCGAGCTCGACCGGATGGGCACCAGCCAGGACGTGGACGGCGAACTGGCCAGGATGAAGGCCGAGCTGGCCCAGGGCAGCGCGCCGCGCGAGCTTGAGGGGTCGGCGGGGCCGGCCGGAGCCGAGCAGGCGGAGGCCCCGGCGACGGCGGCGCAGCCGGCCGACCGCCAGCAGGCGGGTGAGGGGCAGTGATCGTCCGCATCCTGGGTGAGGGCCAGCTCGAGGTCGACGACTCAGCGGTGGCTGAGCTGAACGCGCTGGACTCGCAGCTCGAGGCGGCGGCCGACCGCAACGACGAGGCCGCCTTCGCCGCTGCGCTTGAGACCCTGCTGTCCCGGGTCCGCGCCCTCGGCCGGCCGCTCGAGGACGCCGCGCTTGAGCCGTCCGAGCTGATCCTGCCGCAGGACGGCGCCACCATGGCCGACGTGCGCAAGCTGCTTACGGACGACGGGCTCATCCCGGGCTGACGCACTTCCCAGGCTGACCCGCCGTCCCGGCTACCCCGCATCCCGGCTACCCCGCCTGGCGTGCGGGAACGTTCCCGGGCGGCTGCCCGTTGCCAGGATGGTCGGCCAAACCAGGCCGGCCGCCCGGCCCGCTGTGCCGCGCGACGGTCCCGCTTATGCACGTGGCACTGCCGCCGGTGGGGTGTAATGGCATCAGGCGGCTGGCACAGCGCAGCCGGAACCGAAATGGAGGCTCCGCGATGGCGCGGACCCGCTATGCGACTGACCGGGGGCTCATCGCGCGGATGGGCGTGACGATGTTCCTGCTCGGCCTCGTCTTCGTCGCATTTGTGCTTGCTCTGTTCTTCGTCCTGACGTACAACCAGCGCGGCGGTTCCGGCGGCAGCGGTGGCCTCATCGTCATCGCGGCGCTGATCGGGATCGGTAGCGCGTTCGCGTCTTACTACTGGTCAGACAAGATAGCGCTGAGAGCTTCAGGCGCGCGTCTGGTCAGTCCCGGCGACTCGGCCGCGGCGGCCAGGCTGCACGGCACGGTGGACCGGCTGTGCGCGCTCGCCGACATGCCCAAGCCGCGGGTGGCCATCGCGCCGACCCAGATGCCGAATGCCTTCGCGACCGGGCGGAGCAGCAAGGTCGCCGTGCTATGCGCGACGCAGGGCCTGCTGGACAGGCTCGACCCGGACGAGCTCGAGGGCGTGCTCGCGCACGAGATGTCGCACGTGGCGCATAAGGACGTCGCGGTAATGACCGTCGCGTCTTTCCTCGGCATCGTCGCTGCGCTGCTCGTGCGGTTCGCTTTCTACTCCGAGCTGTTCGGCGGCGGCGGCCGCGGCCGGAGCAACAACGGCAACAACCAGGGCGCGCTGCCGGTCATCCTGATCGTCATGCTGGTCGGCATCGTGGTCTACGCGATCAGCTTCCTGCTGATCCGGCTGCTGTCCCGGTACCGCGAGCTGTCCGCCGACCGTTCTGGCGCCCTGCTGACCGGCAAGCCGTCATCGCTCGCCAGCGCCCTGCAGAAGGTGACCGGCGACATGGCCAGGATCCCGACCAGGGACCTGCGCGCCGCCGAGCCGCTGAACGCCTTCTACTTCGCCCCGGCGTTCTCGAAGGGCAGGGGTCAGATAACCCTCTCGTCGCTGTTCTCCACGCACCCGTCGCTTGAGCGGCGGCTGGCGGAGCTGGCGAAGGTTTCCCAGCAGCTCAGCAGGTAACCGCCGGTCCGCCGCTGCGGGCGGGCCGCCTGATGCCCCGGAGGTTTCCAGGTGGGGTTCCTCGACACGATCCTCGGCCGGACCAAACCGGTGGCACCGAAGCTGGACGCATTGTTCGCGCTGCCGTCGGCTGCGGTCACGCTGCAGGCGGCCATGGACCTGCAGCCGACCGGATCGGGCTCCGTGTGCTTCCGCGCGACCGAGGGCCGGGCGTTCAGGGACATCGAGAAGGACGTCAGGGAGCTGCTGGAGATGGGCTCGGGCACGCTGCCGGTAGAGGTGTCGTCAGACTCCTACGGCTTCACCTGGCTGGTCTGCCACCACACCAGCGATGACGTCGAGGGGCTCGTCACCGACCTGCACGCGGTGAACTCGTCGCTGGAGCAGGGCGGGTTCGGCCCGCAGCTGCTCTGCACGCTGGTGGGCTTCCGCAGTCCCGCCGGGCGCCGGCTGGGGCTGGTCTACCTGTACAAGCGCGGCACGTTCTACCCGTTCGCGCCGCTGGGCGGGGAGCGCCGGGACAGTGCGCTGGAGATGCAGGTCAGGGGCTATCTCGGCGACGACCTGAAGGTCGAGCCTGACCTCGGCCGGTGGTTCCCGGTGTGGGCGGCACCCGGCCTGTGACCGGGAATGACCTCGCAGGGCATATCGTTGAGATTGCACAGCAGGCAGCGCCGGGACGACGGCGGCCCGTCGGAAACAGGAGCTAACTGAGATGACTGTCCAGGACGAGACCACCACGCAGCGCATAAAGCTCACGGACGTGGCCGCGGTGAAGGTGAGCAGCCTGCTTGCCCAGGAGGGCCGCGACGACCTGAGGCTGCGCATCGCCGTGCAGCCGGGTGGCTGCTCGGGCCTGCGCTACCAGCTGTACTTCGACGAGCGCCAGATCGACGGCGACGTCGTCAGTGACTTCAGCGGCGTGCAGGTGGTCACCGACAAGATGAGCGCGCCGTACCTGAGCGGCGCGACGATCGACTTCGTGGACACGATCGAGAAGCAGGGGTTCACGATCGACAACCCGAACGCGACCGGCTCCTGCGCCTGCGGCGACTCCTTCCACTGATCAAGCGCGCCTGCTGCGCCCGCTGCGCCCGCGGACGGCTGCCAGAACGACGCCGCTGGCCGGCGCCGGGGTAGTCCCGCCGCGGGGGGCAGGCCGCACGCAGGCGTGTGCCACCGATGCCGGCCGCTACGAAGGGCGACTCCGCCGTGCGCATAGCCGTGACAGGGTCGATCGCGACCGACCACCTGATGACTTTTCCCGGCCGGTTCGTCGAGCAGCTGGTCCCGGACATGCTGGACAAGGTCGCCCTGTCCTTCCTGGTCGACAAGCTCGTGATCCGGCGCGGCGGGGTAGCCGCCAACATCGCGTTCGGCCTGGGCTGCCTCGGCCTGCGCCCGCTGCTCGTCGGCACGACGGGCACGGACTTCGCCGAGTACCGCGGCTGGCTGGAAGGTCACGGCGTCGACACGGCGGGCGTGGTGGAGTCCGCGCTGCATCACACGGCCCGCTTCGTCGGCACGACGGACCTGGACATGAACCAGATCGCGTCGTTCTACCCAGGGGCGATGAGCGAGGACAAGGACATCGACCTGGGCTCCGTGGCCGCCCGTGCTGGCGGCTTCGACCTGGTGCTGATCGGGGCGAGCGACCCCGAGGCGATGACCGCCTTCACCGCGCAGTGCCGACAGCTCGGCATCCCGTTCGCCACCGACACGTCCTGGCAGCTGGCCAGGCTCGACGGTGCGCAGGCGCGTGACCTGGTGGACGGCGCCGCGTACCTGTTCTGCAACGAGTACGAGGCAACCCTGACCGAGCGCAAGACCGGCTGGACCGGCGGCGAGATCTGCACGCACGTGGGGATCCGGGTGACCACGCTGGGCGCGGCCGGGGCCAGGGTGGACCAGGCAGGCCAGCCAGCGATCCTGGTGCCGCCGGTGCCGGGGGTGGTGCCGCAGGAGCCCACCGGCGCCGGTGACGCGTTCCGTGCGGGCTTCCTCGCCGCGATCGCGTGGGGGCTGTCGCTGGAGCGGGCAGCCCAGCTCGGCAACATGATGGCCGTGTACGCGCTGGAAACCGTCGGCACCCAGGAGTACGAGCTGAAGCCTGGCCAGCTTGCCGAACGGCTCGCCGCCGCCTACGGCTCGCAGGCCGCCATGGACGTTGCCCGGCACTACAGCTGACCCTGCCCCGGGCTGGGGCAAGCGTGCAGTCGTCCACCGGGGGCCAGCCGCGTGCAGTCGTCTACCGGGGGCCAGCGCCGCGTGCAGTCGTCCACCGGGGGCCAGCCGCGTGCAGTCGTCCACAGGGCCAGCCGCGTGCGCCGTCAGTAGCTGCGCCTGACCAGGAAGGCCCAGCCGCTGGGCAGGTCAATCGCCGCCACGAACTCCTGGGACTTGATCGTGCACCAGGCAGGCACGTCGGTCCTGGCGGCGGGATCGTCGGCGAGCACGGCCACGATCTGCCCGACCGGGACTTCCCTGATGCGCTCGGCCAGCATGATGATCGGGATCGGGCATTTGCGGCCTAGTGCGTCGATCGTCAGGGCAGGCGCCGACGCGGGCGCGCCTGCGGGAGGCGTCTGTGGGGTCACGGCGGGGTCACCTCCACGACTGGATCCTCAGCGGCACGCGGACGGTCCTGCCACGGTGCCCGCGATCTGGCCGCGGCCGCCGGCCGGATGACCGGCGGGCCGGGAATCTGCCGAACTGTTCTCTCGGGTATCACCGTAGCGATACCCGTGCGTCGCCGTGAGTAAGCGCGCTCATTGCCCGCAGCAGGGCACGGTGGCTGGCACACCAGGGGCCCCTCCCGGCTGCCGGAAGGCTGCGCGGTACTGTTTCCACGACAGGCTGTAGGACGAGCAATGACCGGCCAGTGGAGCCGGGAGTCATCCGCTGGGAAGGCAATCTGTGAGTCCCATCCGCTGTGCGCCACGCCGAGATGGCGCCGAAACCCCCGGGGGCGCGCCAGGCCGCTCGCCGGGCCAGGCCCCGGCCGACGATCTGGTGCCGCCACGCACCGGCGGCCGGCCCAGCCGCCGTCAGTGGGCGGCGCGCGCGGCGCTGGCCGCCGTGCTGCTCGCCGTCACCACCGGGTGCAAGTCAACGGCCCTTACCCGGCTGGGCATGCTGCCGCCCGCCACCAAGCAGGGCCAGGTAACACTGACCTTGTGGCAGGGCTCCTGGATCGCGGCCTGGGCGGTCGGCATCGTCGTATGGGGGCTGATCATCTGGGCGGTGATCTTCTACCGCAAGCGCACCGACCGGGTGCCGCACCAGGTCCGCTACAACCTGCCGATCGAGTTCCTCTACACCGTCGTGCCGTTCATCATGATCGGGGTGCTGTTCTACTTCACCGCCAGGGACGAGAACTACATCAACAAGATGTCCGGTCACCCGGACGTGATCGTGAACGTGACCGGGTTCCAGTGGAGCTGGGAATTCCAGTACCCGCAGTACAACGTGACCGGCAGCACGAAGGTCACCTCGCTCGGCTCCATGTGGCCGGGCAGGCTGCCGGTGCTTGAGATCCCGACCGGTGAGACGGTCAAGTTCAACCTGTACTCGACCGACGTGGTCCACGCCTTCTGGGTGGTGCCATTCGAGTTCAAGCGCGACGTGCTGCCCGACCACCCCAACCATTTCGAGGTGACTCCGACCAGGACGGGCACGTTCACCGGCCGCTGCAGCGAGCTTTGCGGCGTCTATCACAGCCGCATGCTGTTCACCCTGAAGATCGTCACGCCGCAGCAGTTCCAGCAGTGGATTACTACGCAGCAGGCGCTGCAGAAGGCATCTGGGGGTGCCCAGTGAGCACGATCAATCCGCCGGTTCCCGCCGCGAGCCCGGCGCCGGCCGCGGCGCCCGCCCGCTACCGCAAGGGCTCACTGCTCGCCGACTGGCTGTCGTCCACCGACCACAAGGTCATCGGTCACCTGTACCTGATCACCTCGTTCTTCTTCTTCATGGCCGCCGGGCTGATGGCGATGATCATGCGCGCCCAGCTGCTCGGGCCCGACAACCACCTGGTCTCCGACCAGCAGTACAACGAGCTGTTCACCATGCACGGCACGATCATGCTGCTGCTCTTCGCCACGCCGCTGTTCGTGGGCTTCGCGAACGAGATCATGCCGCTGCAGATCGGCGCGCCGGACGTGGCGTTCCCCCGGCTGAACCTGCTCAGCTACTACATGTTCGCGTTCGGCGGCCTGATCCTGCTGCTGAGCTTCATCACCCCGGGCGGCGCCGCCGCGTTCGGCTGGTACGCGTACTCGCCGCTGACCAGCTCGCTGTACTCGCCCGGGATCGGCGGCGACATGTGGATCATGGGCCTGACGCTGTCCGGGCTCGGCACGATCCTGAGCGGCGTCAACTTCGTCACCACCATCATCTGCATGCGCGCGCCTGGCATGACCATGTTCCGGATGCCGATCTTTACCTGGAACATCCTGCTCACCAGCGTGCTGGTGCTGCTGGCCTTCCCGGTGCTGGCCGCCGCGCTGCTGGTGCTGGAGATCGACCGCAAGCTCGGCGCGCAGGTGTTCAGCGCCAGCAGCGGCGGCGCGGTCCTGTGGCAGCACCTGTTCTGGTTCTTCGGCCATCCGGAGGTCTATATCGTGGCGATTCCGTTCTTCGGCATCGCCACCGAGATTCTGCCGGTTTTCAGCCGCAAGCCGCTCTTCGGGTACAAGGGCCTGATCGGCGCCACCGTCGCGATCGCCGGGCTGTCGATGACCGTGTGGGCGCATCACATGTTCACCACCGGCGCGGTGCTGCTGCCGTTCTTCTCCTTCATGACCTTCCTGATCGCGGTTCCGACCGGGGTGAAGTTCTTCAACTGGGTTGGCACGATATGGCGCGGCCAGATCACCTTCGAGCCAGCCATGCTGTTCATTCTCGGCTTCATGATCGTGTTTCTCTTCGGCGGCCTGACCGGAGTCATCCTCGCTTCGCCGCCGCTGGACTTCGCGGTGAGCGACTCCTACTTCGTGGTGGCGCACTTCCATTACGTGCTGTTCGGGACCGTGGTGTTCTCCATGTTCGGCGGCTTCTACTTCTGGTGGCCGAAATTCACCGGGAAGATGCTGGACAACCGGCTCGGAAAGTGGCATTTCTGGGCCGTGTTCATCGGCTTCAACATGACGTTCCTGGTGCAGCACTGGGCCGGTGTCGAGGGGATGCCGCGCCGCATCGCGAACTATCCTGACCTGCCGGGCAATGTTACGACGCTTAACCAGATCTCCAGCGTCGGCTCATTCATACTCGGCGCGTCCACGTTCATCTTCCTGTACAACATCTACAAGACGCACAAGCACGGAGAGACGGTCACCGCCGACGACCCGTGGGGCTTCGCCAACTCGCTGGAATGGGCCACGTCGTGCCCGCCGCCGCGGCACAACTTCACCTCGATACCGCGGATCAGGTCAGAGCGGCCCGCGTTTGACCTGCACTACCCGCATATCAGAACCGGCAGGGACCGCGCGCTGGAACAGCAGCAGGCGATCGGAGCGCCCAAGTGACGGCAGGGGACGGCGCATGAGAGTCGAAGGTTACCTCTTCCTGGGCTGCGCGGCCTTCTTCGGCGGCTCAGACCTCGTGTACTGGTACTTCTCCCACGACCCGACCGGAACCACGGCCCTCGCGCTGTCCGTCGCGCTGGCGTTCCTCACCGGGTTCTACGTGCTGTTCACCGGCAGGCGGCTGCCGCGGCGGCCGGAGGATGACCGTGCGGGCGAGATCCAGCAGGGCACCGGCGAGGTCGGCTTCTTCAGCCCGCATAGCTGGTGGCCGCTGTTCCTCGGCATCTCCGCCGCATTCGCGGCCATGGGCGTGGCGATCGGCTGGTGGATGTTCCTCATCGGGCTGCTCTTCGTGGTCTTCAGCGTAATCGGCTTCGTCTTCGAGTACTACCGCGGCCACTACGCGCACTGACCGTGGACGTCTACGAGGCGCTTTACACCTCGCGGGCGATGCGGCGGGTACGGGCGGGCGATGCGGCGGGTACGGGCGGGCGATGCGGCGGGTACGGGCGGGCGATGCGGCGGG
>Ga0070698_100001008_pt1 | contig 30962 bp, 49 predicted proteins | sample KBSK1502metaG_FD_65477 | JGI IMG/M metagenome (GOLD analysis project Ga0070698, IMG submission 65477) | Corn, switchgrass and miscanthus rhizosphere microbial communities from Kellogg Biological Station, Michigan, USA - KBS K1-50-2 metaG | ecosystem: Host-associated > Plants > Roots >...
TAAGGGTAAGGGCGGGGTCCGGCGACACCGGATGGTCCGCCGGACGGTTCGCCGGACGGTTGAGGGGTCCAACCGTCCGGCGGTGTCGGACGGTCTGCCGGACGGTTGGGCGAACGGTTCGGGGGTGGTGCGCAGCAGGCGGAAGACGGTGCGGTTGCGTCCACCGGTGGACTCGCGCTCGAGCAGCGACGGCCGGTGCTTGGTCGGCCGCTCGAGGCGCTGGACGATCTTGTAGAGCGAGCTGCGCAGCAGCCCACACCAGGCTGCGAGGCCGTCCATCGTCGGGGCGCTCTCGTACCCGTCGAAGCTGTCACAGGCGAGCGCGAGCAGCACGAGGCGTTCGGACTCGCTCAGCTTGTACGACCGGGGCAGGGACGCGACCCACGCGACACCCGGACGGTCGCCGTCGACGACCAGCTGCGGGGGCGGTGTGGGGCCGCGAGCGCCTCCGTGTGGGTTGCTGGGTGTGGTGTCGGCGAGGTCGTCCGACGCTGGTGTGAGCTGGTGGTCGCTCAACGGCTGCTCCTATCCGTTCTGGTCGTGGCGGGGCGGCAGCTGGGGGGTGTCGCCCCGCCACGGGGCTTGCGGGGCGCTCGCCGTGGGGGTGGCGGGCGCTGGGTGGGTCTACTGGGTTTCCTGCCGGCGTACGTAGGTCGTGGCGGCCGCGAGCGCCGCCCACGCGAGTGCGAGGGCGGCGCGCGGGATGGTTCGTAGGTCCCGGCCGTCGGTCAGGGCGGCCTCGGCCTTGGCGAGCATCTGGTCGGGGGTCATGACGGCTAGCTCTCCGGGGTGATCCGGGTCGGCGGATTCTCGAGCCCAGCGCGGAGGCACTTCTCGTCGAAGTCGCGGCGGAGCTCTTCGGCTTCGGCCTTGGTCAGGCGGCGTCCGAGGTCTCGGCTGCCCTGGCCGCCCGTGACCCGGTACGTCGGCTCGGGCGGCGGTAGTGGAGTCGGCGGGGCCGGCGGTGGCTCGGGGCGTAGCAGGCCGGCCTCGCCGAGCATGTCGACCTGGTGGATGGCCAGGCCGGCGAACACGGTCTCGCGGCCGGTGCCGCCATCGGAGAGCTTCTTGTCGCAGCCGTCGCAGTTCCAGAACCATGGTTCGTTGGGGAGCTGGATCTCGGGGGACGCTCTGAAGCTCGCGTGCAGCTGGAGCGCGCGGAAGGCCTCCATGGTGGTGGCGACGGCGACCGATTCTCTCGTCATGTGGCTCCTCCAAAGTCTTTCGCCCGGCGGGTCCGGAGCGCGCGGATAAACCCGTCCGCTGTCTTGTTCGGTAGGCCGGCTTCCTTCATCTCGGCGTGGACCATCGCGTCGGACTCGGCTGCCTCCGCGGCCGCGAGCCACCCGAGGGCCGTCATGCGGACCTCGGCCGGCGACATCTGCCCCGCCGCGCGGGCGCCGTCGGACAGGACCGCCTCGACGATCAGGAACCCCTCCCCCGTGGACGCCGAGACACCCGAGGTGATCTCGAGCCCGTCCAGCTGCCGTGCGTCACTCATGGCGGGCCTCCTCGGTGGGCGCATCGGCGACCCCTGCGGGGATCTCCCACAGGTGCAGGCAGGTCGGGTGGATATCGACCCACTCGGCGCGCGGTGGGAGGAGCGCGGCCATGTGCGCCCGGTCGGGCACGAACCGGTACCGGGCGTCCTTCAGCTCGTCCCACGACGGAAGGCGGCGCGCACCGCCCGGGCCGTAGAACGACACGGATAGGTGCCAGCCCTGCGGTTCGTGGGTGAGGACCGCGTGCAGCACACCGTCGGGCACCGTGGCCTCGTAGTTGCGCATGTCGCCGACGTCGGGCAGGCGGGTCCAGAGGATGCCCTGCACGCCGGGCAGGCTCGTGCCGGGGCCGGCCGGGATCATGGGGCCTCCCCCAGGACCATGGTGCGGATGGTCTGCGCGATGTGCTGGTCGTGCAACTCCCAGCCCGCGGGGGTGTCGTCGTCCGGCCCGAGGTCGGTGTCGCAGTCTGCGCAGATGATCCGGCCGTCGCGGGTCAGGTAGTCGATGTGGGCGCCCAGGACGTTCGCGATCTCATAGACGTCGAGCGCCGCGGACAGACCCGCACGCGTCGTCGTGATCGCGCCCAGGACACTCGAGCTCAGGGCGGGCCGGAAGTCGGCCCGCATGACCCGCACGGCCCGCTGTACGGCCGCGGAGGGGGTCGTCATGGCGCCTCCCCCAGGACCATGGTGCGGATGGCGTCACCCTGGTGGTTGGAGAACGCCCTGCGGGCCGACGTGCGCCGCTCGCTCGACTCCGTGCCCTCCCACTCGGGTACGAACGTCCAGTCGCAGCCGCCGCAGCTCGCGCGACCGCTACGCAGGTAGTACGGGCGGTGCGCACGCACCACCTGACCGAGCTCGACGCCGACGAGCGCGGCCTCGAGGGCAGCGCGGGTCAAGTCGGCGGACGCCGCCCGACCGTGGACCTCGGGAGGCAGTTCGGTCCATGCCTCGTGCAGCGCCTCCGCTCCCCGCGCCACGGCAGCCGACGGCGTGGCGGGCTCGGCGCCGCGCTTGAACGCGTCCGTGAGGCAGCAGCCCTCGGCGCGGGCGAAGCAGTCCTGCTTCGTGGCGGGCGGGCCGCCGTCGATGGTCGCGCTCACGGCGCCACCCATGACCCGTTGTGCTCGATGTCGACCCAGAAGTTGGCGTATTCGCCCTCGACCAGGTCCCAGTCCTCCGGGTCTTCCAGGTCGAGCGGGACACCGCCCTTGGCCAGGCGGAGCCGCACCAGGTAGGTCCCGTTCGAGCAACCGGCCGTGATGTCGCGTGCGACGAGCGTCTCGTCAGGATTGGCCTCGCACGAGAGGACGGCGTTCTTCTCCAGAGTGTGGAAGGTGATGAACCCGCTGGAGTCGATGACCGGATCGATCGTCGGGTCGATGCCCTCGATCCAGTGATCAGCGTCGACATGCCACTCGGGGCCGTCGGCGTACAGACGCATCACCCCGCCGACGAACTGCGGGCCGTCCGGCAGCACCGTCGAGGACGCAGCAGGCTGCGGCTGCTCGTGCAGGGCTGCGGCTGCGCCGTTACCCCACGCGCCGAGCGCGACGGCGAGCGTGAGAGCTGCCGCGGTGAGGACCTTGTTCATCTCACGCCTCCCCGAGGAGGCCAGCGCGCAGCTTCGCGGCACGGTGCTCGGCGAACTCGTGGTCCGAGCCCATGAAGAGGTGCCCGCAGAGGCACTTGAACAGGTCGGTGCCGTCGTCGTAGCCGGCGCTCGGGTGCTCGCCCAGAATCTTCGACATCGCCTCGAGGTTGAGCGCACGCTTGACGACGGTGCGCGGCCCGAGGTGGTGGTCGAACGCGTGTGCGAGACCGCTGTCGCCCATCGCGAAGGCCTCCGCGGCCGCCCACTGCGCCGAGCTCGACTGCCGGTACGGCAGGTCGAGCATGTCCTCCAGATCGTTGGCGATGATCCGCAGCGGCTCGCCGGCGTCGTCGTCCTGCCGGTCTAGCATGCCGCCCACCCAGCCCAGGGCCTCGAGGTACTCCCGGGCCTTGGCCAGGCTCGCCAGCATCCGCGGGACGTCCTCGCGCTGCAGCTCCAGGCGCGCGTTCAGGATCGCCTTCCCCTCCGGGCTGTTCTGCCCGCCGGCGGCCGGGATGTCACGCAGGGCCAGCTGCTGGTGATCGGCTACCCGCTCCAGGAAGTGGGGGTCGGACGTGCTCGTCACCGGTAGTGCGGTGTTCTCGGTCATTCGTGTGTTGCCTCTCATGAGTTCGGTCATGCATTGCGGGCAGATCTCGCCGTCGTCGCCGCTGTACCAGCCCAGCGGGACGTTGGTGAGGACCTGGATCGGGTTGTAGTCGTACGCGTCCTGCAGGGTCCGCTTCCGGCCGCAGGAGCCACAGATCGGGACCTCCATCAGCCGGCCTCCTGGTCTTCGGCCTCGCCGCGGCGGACCAGCTCGGCGGCCTTCATGAGCGAGGACACGAGGACCTCACGGGCCTTGGACCCGTTGGCCGGGCCGACGATGCCCAGCACCTCGAGGTGGTCCATCAGGTCGCCCGCCCGCGCGAGCTCGACCCGGAGCTTGCGCCGCAGGAACGGCACCGTCGCGAACCGCGTCGTGACGACCAGGTCAGCGGCCTCGCCCAGCAGGCCCGCACCCGGGCGCGGCTCCACGGCCCTCAGCTCGGCCAGAATCGTGCCGTCGAGCAGGTGCGCAGGACGCCACACGCCCACGTCGGCACGGGCCTTCGTCAGGGCCTCGATCCAGGTGCGCTGCTCTTCCGAGACCTCGCCCTTGGCCGCCTTCAGCTCCCGCCACATGATCCGGTTGCCCCGGATCATCACGACGTCCGGGAAGCCCGCCTGCGAGCGCCGTGAGTCGTGCGTGTGGTAGATCAGCCAGCCGAGCTCGCCGGCGAGCTCCTCGACGCGGGCCTGCAGCGTGTCCTCGGGCATCTCGTCCGCGATCACCTGCCGGTACTGCGTGGTCGTCATGGACCGGGTCATGGGGGTGGGATCTCCTGGTCGTTGGTCGGGTCGGGAAGGGGCGCCGGCGGCGACTGTGACATCGGCGGCGCGGCCGACCGTGAGCGCCGTCGGGGGTTCTGTCACAGTCGTCACGGTCGGGGCCCGTCACGGTCGGTCGCGTCACGGTCGGGCTCCAGGTCGGCGCGACGCTTCGCCTGTCGGCACCGCTCGTCGCACGTCTGCCGGCGGGACCCGGGCGCGACATCTAGCGGTTTGTCACACTCGGGGTTGCCGCACCGTGACGCGTTGATCCGGCGGACCTGGGCGCGCATCTCGACGACGGCGTCATGGCCGAGCTCGTCGACGAGGTTCTCGATGGCCTCCCGCATGGCGCCGGGTGTGACGGCGCGCTCGGGCGCCGTCACGCTTCGGCCCTGGTGGTGTCACGCTCGGGTGCGGCCGTGTCACGGTCAGCGTGGTCGCGCAGCGCAGCCTCGACGTCCGCGCGGTGGTATCGGCGGTGACCGCCCAGCGTGACGAACGCGGCGAGTTTGCCCGCCCTCGCCCACCGCCACACGGTCTGCGGGTGCACCCCGAACACCTCGCCCACCTCGGCCGGCGTCAGCACGTCCGGCAGCTCCAGCAGCGGCTCATCCATCACGCGCCACCCCGCACCGTCGTCTTCGATGCCGTGGCGTTCGCCAGTTGCGGCACGTTGAACGCAGTCACGGCGTGACGGATGGCCCAGCAGCACCACAGGAAGTGGACGGTGTGCGGGTGCAGGTCGGCCTCCCACCAGAAGTCGACGAACGGCTCGCCGATGTGCGCGAGGCCGAGCCGGAAGTTGTCCTCGTCGGCGCGGTCCTCGTCGGCGATCAGCTCCCGGAACATCTGGCGGACCCGACCGACGGCGTCGGGGTCCGTGTGCTCGGCCCACTCGTCGAGGTACTCCGCCGCGACCCGGCGGGCGTAGTCCTCGTCGTACCGCTTGGTCTCGCCGGCGAGGACCTTCTCGCCCCAGTAGCCGGGGTTGACCCCGGTGCCCGAGCGGAAGAACTCGAACATGTCCTCCAGGCGGGAGAACGTGAACGTGCCCATGTCGCCGTTGATCGTGAGGCTGCCGGGCCACGTGACGACGTCGAACCAGTAGGCGCTCTGATCGGGCCGCTTGAACCGGAGGTGCCGGTACAGACCGTCGTTGTGCAGCACGGTCATCTCGTGCTGTGCGATGTCGCTCTCGAATCGCTCCTGGATGGTGCTGGTCATACGGTCTCCAGGGCTCGGGCCGCCGTCAGGAGGCGGCGACGGTGGTAAGGGTCGGTGGTGAACGCGGCCTGCTCGACGGCGTCCTCCAGGGCATGCACAGCCGGCCAGTCCGCGAGCCCGTGACGGGCGCCGGACCAGAACCGGTCAGCGTCCAGCGCGAGCGCCGGCCGCACCTCGGGATGGGCCGCCGCCGGGCCCAGCGCGATCGGCCGGGCCTCCAGCGGCGTGAACCACGTCAGGCCCGGCGGGTGCGGGCGATCCAGGTCGGGCAGCGTCGCGGCGGCGTCGACCGCGGCGGCCAGCTGCGCGGCCGCGGCGCCCGCATTGGGGCACAGGTGCCCCTCGTCGATGTCGTAGAACTCGTGGCACTTCTGGCAGCGGACGCGGCCGTAGCGGACCTTCATCGCGTGGCCGCCTCTCGCTCCGCTTCGCGCAGGTCACGGATCGACTCCCGGAAGTCACGATCCGGGAGAGCGAAGCGGAACCAGGCGTCCTGCGCGCGGGCGCACTCCTGGCGGGCCTGCTCGACCCGCTCGAGGGCACGTGCCTGCGCGGGCGTCGGCTCCCCCGCCGACGTCGGGTACCAGGACGGGCTACCCAACGTCGGCTTGATCTCCCAGCCCCCCAGCACGTCGGGACGCTGATGACGCGCGAGGCGGTTCAGGAGCACCTTCATGAGCGGAATCCCTTCGCGTTCTTCCCATCCGCGAGCCCGTCGCGGCAGTCCACCCGGTCGTACTCGGTCACCGCGCCGATCTCCGTCTCGAACGCCGTCACGCACCGGCGTTCGGAGTCGTCGTCCGGGCTCGGCGCGGTGAGCGTGAGGAACGCGGCCAACGCCGCGCCCAGGACGGCCGCCACGGCGAGCAGCACGACCCTCACGGTCATGCGGGCCGGCTCAGGCGTGGCCTGGACGATCCACCAGCACGCCTCACCGCGCTGCTGGTGCATGTGCGTGTGCTTGTCCATGTGCGCGCCCATCACGCCGTCGACGTCGGATCTCGGCTGCACGAGCGTGTGCCCGCACCCGGAGCAGATCCGGCGCGTCACGCCGTCACCGCCGCGGCGACGCGCTCGACGATTCGGGAATCCGGAATCGGGCCGTAGGGCACCAGCTCGACCCATGGGGCGTAGATGACCTGTCGCCGCCCGTGGTCGTCCTCCCCGAACATGTACTTCGACGTCGTGTCGCCGAGGGTCAGCTCGGCGCCGACCGGCGCTGAGCCGGGGCCGGCGCAGGGCTGCACGACCCGGACCCGGACCCCGGGCACGATCCCCGACAGCGCGAGCTCACGCGCGGTCGCGCGACCGCGCAGATCGAGCATCCTGGTCTGCGCCTCGTTCAGGAGCTGGGCGGCGCGGGCCTCACGCCGCGCCCCCGGGATGTCTCCACGCTGCACGGCCCACGCGGTGGACCGCTCGCAGAGCTGGATCGCGCACTCGAACACGTCGTATGCGCTGTTCGCGTGACGCTGGCGATGCCGCGCCGTCTTGAGTGCCTCGTCGGCGAGGATGCGGGCGTCTCGCTCGACCGGGCTCCGGCGGGCGCTCATGGCTGACGCTCCGGGACGCAGTCGGCGGCCGCCTGCTCGTACTCCGACAGGGCCGCGTCCCGCTTGGTCTGCGCCGCGCCCGCCAGACGCTTCTCGCTCTCCGAGGCCTCGGTGATCTCGCGCACCTGCTTGGCGTCACCGGCCAGCAGCGCGGGCATCAGACCATCGGTCGCGGCGATCGCGATGTCCTCGTGCTGGTCGATGCTGTCCCAGTGCGTGATCGCGAGGTCCACGGCGTCGAGCGCCTTCCCGCACGCCGGCGGCAGGTCCTTGTAGACCGTCACCACCTCCGGCTCCACCTCGGGCGTGGTCACCCGCGCCGCGCCGTACCCGACGACGACCAAAGACACCACCGTCAGGGTGATACCCGCCGCGCGGCCGAGACCACGGGCGTTCATCGAGACACCGCCGAGAAGGCCGCGAGCGCCTCGGCGAGGTTGTTCTCGGCGACGGTGGTGAAGCCGAGCGTGAGGGCGTAGAGCAGGCCGGCGGCGGCGCTCGCGAGGCGGTTGGCGGCCTCTTCGTAGCCGTCGAGCCTGACCAGGCTCGGGATGGTGTCGGCCGGCGGCGTGGGGGCCGGCATCGCGTGGCGGGGCGAGGTGAAGGAGGCCAGGCCGGCCAGCGAGGAGGGGGCGTACGGCTTGGGCACGGACACCTCGGCGACGGCGTCGGGCGTGGTGCCGTCGACGGCACCGTCGGGCTCGACGGCCGCAGCCGCCTCGATGGCGGCCAGGGCTGCGCGGGGCGTCCGCCGCGGGAGCTCGGAGCCGGCGTGGGGTTCGTTGTGGATCGCGTCGAGCAGACGGTCCAGGGCCTTCTCGTCGACGTTGCTGCCGTCCGCCATGAAGGGGCGCAACGCGCCGGGCGGCTCGAACTCCGGGTAGCCGGGGTTGGCGGGGTTGCTGGTGACCATGGGATGCTTCCTCTCGGGTCTGAGGGTCCGTCTCGCTTCGCGGTGTGGGCGGGCCCTCGGGCTTTTCTGTGGTCAGGCAGTCGTGCGGGTGGTGCGGTGCTGGTCGAGGTCGACCACGTTCGCCGTCTTGTGCCGGCAGGGGACGTTTTCGATCCAGGCGTCCAGGCACTCGGGATCGATCAGCCACCGACCGCGCTTGATGCGCTGCACGCCGTGCAGCACGCCCGCCTGCAGGGCGGTGCGCACGGTCTCCGGGTGCCGGCGGGAGTCGGCGGCCGCGTCAGCGACCGTCAGGCGCGCGGTCATGCTGCGACCACCTCGGAGCGCTTGATGATGTCGAGCACGGTGATGTCCAGGACTCGGCCGACCTCGGCCAGCTCCTGGACGGTGAACGGGGTCTGGCCGGACAGGCGCCGGCGCAGCGTCACCCGGGGGATCCCGGACTCGTGCGCGACGAAGAGCTCGGACATGCCCCGTTCGGCTACCAGGCCCCGCACTGCTGCGGCGACCGTCTGTGTGATGTCCATACGGCGACATTAGTGTCCGTACGGACATCGCGCAACCTATTCGGCGATCCCGTTCGGGTGACTTATTGCCCGTCTGCCTGTCAAACTTGGTCACTATGGACACAGCGAGAGCACCTATGAACGCGGCCGTCGCCGCGACGCTACGTGCTGAGCGAGTCGTGCTCGGCCTCTCGTACCCCTACCTGGAGGGGATCACGGGCATCCCAAAGACGAGCCTGCAGCGCTACTTTGCCGGGACCAGGCCCCTCACGATCGACACGATCGCACTGCTCGCCGACGCCCTCGGCATGTCGGTGCTGCAGACGATCAGCGAGGCAGAGCGCCGGCTGCCGATGTTCACCACGGACGACGCTCACCCGGACCCAGGCCCAGACGACGAGCCTGGGCACGTGCCGCCATCAGCCGAGGGCATCGGATCCACGAGGGGCCCGAAGGTCGTGGTTCCCGAACTGCACCCGCGAAGGACTCGGAGAACGGGCACCCACTCGCACGGGCACAATCAATGATTTCGCATGATCGGCGCGCCAGCTGCGGTGTGCGCGCGGTGAGCTGTGTTGCTCGCATCCGTGCGCTCATCTCAGCGCACCTGGTCTCGCGGAGCGCGCCATCGCGCCCGCCCCCTCAGCGTTCGACATATCCACATCATGGGACTATTCACCCTTTCCGTAAACATGCAAGTTGATACCGACCTGGGTGAAGAGTTGCGATTCGGGTTCGGGTATCGGACATTTCCTAACTAAACAACCAGGCCAGACCCTGATGCGTGTGCGTATGCATGCAATGCGCATCGAAATGCATTGAATCTCTCCGCGCGGAAGGACACCTCTCATGGCATGGGTACAAACCCTGGCGTCCGGCAAGTACCGAGGCCGGTACCGCGACGCCGACAACAAGATTCGTACCGCGCCCGGTGGGCCCTACGTTCAGAAGAAGGAGGCGCGGCGGGCTGCGGAGACGGCCGAGGGCGAGTCCCGCTCCCTGGGCTGGCGCGACCCCGCGGCCGCCGGCCGGACCTGGGGCGAGTGGTGCAAGCAGTGGTGGCCCAGCCGCAGGGTGAAGGCCTCGACGCTGCGCTCCGACGTCGGCCGGCGCGACAATCACCTGCTCCCCCAGTGGGGTGAGGTGCGCCTGTGCGACATCACCCGGCAGGACGTGAAGAACTGGGCCGCCGAGCTGCAGCAGTGGGAGGACGACGACGACGCCGTGCACACCCGCGCGCCGGCGACGGTGAAGCAGATCGTCGGCCTGTTCGCCTCGTCGCTGCGCGGAGCCATGGACGCCGAGGTGCTGCCGTACAACGTGGCCGACAAGCTGAAGCTGCCCGGCACGCCCGAGGGTCTGGAGCGGTACCTCACGCAGGAGGAGTTCTGGAAGCTGGCCGGCGAGCTGGAGGGCGAGTACCTCGCGATGACGCTGCTGTTGGCCGGCTCCGGCATGCGGTGGGGCGAGGCCGCCGGCCTGCACCGCGCCAGGGTGCACAAGGACCGGCGCGTCATCGACGTCGTCGAGGCCTGGGGCTACGACGACTCGAAGATGGCGCCGATCCCGAAGGGGAAGCGGATGCGGACCGTGCCGATCGCCGACTGGGTCGACCTGTCCACGCTCGAGGAGAAGGCCGGCACGGACACGTGCGGGTACACCCACACCCAGGGCCACTGCCGAGGGCCGCTGCTGCTGACCACCGAGAACGGCGCGGTGCTCGACCGGTCGAAGTTCACCAAGGTCTTCCACGCCGCGGTCAAGCGCGCCGAGCTCGGGCATGTGCGCCCGCACGACCTGAGGCACACGTACGCGAGCTGGCTGCTGCAGGGCGAGCGCACGCTGGCCGAGGTCGGCAAGCTGCTCGGCCACAAGTCCCCGATCACCACCGCGCGGTACGCGAACCTCGCCGACATCGCCGCCAAGGGCGTCGTCGACGCGCTCGGCGCCCGCCCGTCGGCGCCCACGCCGCCGACCACACCCGACCCCGTGCCGGCCGCGGCGGCGGCCGTCGACGAGCTCGCCGCGCGGCGCGCGCGGCGCGCCCAGGGCGCCTGAACGTGGCGCACGTGGCGCAAACGTGGCGCAGCCGGCGACTGTACGAGACTGGACGAGACTTTACGATTCGATTCCTTGAAGGCTCAGGATCATTGGAATCTAGCCATTTCCCTGGACCGGACTGGATGAGCCGGGATAAGGCTGGACGGATCGCAGCGGACTTTTAATCCGCGGGTTCCGGGTTCGATCCCCGGGGGGCCCACTGCGTTAACCAGCATGTTTGAACATTCCTTGAACATTGTGCCGGTGCCGAATGGCGCAAAAGTGGCGCAACCGATCGAAGGACGGTGTCTCATGAGCAGCGAGTACGCACTGCCAGACCCGGGTAAGACCTATGCGCCGATGCCCGAGCTAGGGACCATTCGGGTGTGCGAGTTCTGTCATTTCGTAGTGACGCTCCGCGAGGTCCGCGGGGCGTGGCACTACTGGACCGCGGACCGCGACCCGCTCGACGGCCGCTGGTGGTGCGACGGCGGCCAGCCGGGTACCGAGAACGACCCCGCTCTGCGGACCCTGCACTACCCGGCGGCGGCCGCCGGCGCCCTACCCTTCGCGACGCGGTACGACGCCGGCGGGCAACCGCACTACCCCCAGGACCACGGCACCCGACGGAGGCTGGCATGACCGCCGACCACGCCACCCACGCGCTGTCCGCTCGCATCCGCGCCCTGTACGGCACCAGCCCGAGCGAGGGCCTCCTCGGCGCTCTCGCCGCCGAGGCTGACAACCTGCAGCGGCGCCTCGAGGTCGCCGAGGAGCGGATCGCACACATGCTCGAGGACGACGGCACGGAGGCCGAGGCGCCGGCGCAGGTTCAGGAGCCGATGCGGGAGCCGATGCGGGAGCCGAGCACGGGCAACGGCCAGGTCTTCACGCATGGCTGAGCGCCCAGCCGGCCGAGCCGCCGTCCCCCTGTCGTTCGGCGTCGCGCTGATCGGCGTCGGGTGCATCCTCGCGTGGTGGTGGCCCGACGGGCGCGACGGCGCGCTCGCACCGCTCGGCCTCGGACTCTGCTTCCTCGTCTGGGGCGTGTACCAGCTCGCCGACAACCTCGACCGTGCGGCGCGGGCGGTGCTCGAGCGGCGGTAGTCAGCCCCGGCAGCGGCGAAGCCCCCACCTCCGAAGAGGTGGGGGCTTCGTGGTCGACCAGGACGGGACTTGAACCCGCACGCCTCGCTGCCCTCTGGCCGACCTGGGGCCCCGCAGCACGTTCGCAGGCTACTCCGAGGGACTGACATCCTCGAACGTGGTTTTCAGCGGCGCGTCGGCCGGTAGGCGACGCCGAGAGCACCGGTGACGAACAGCAGCCAGTCGTCGATCCGGTCCCACGACTCGTCGATCCGGTCGGAGTATTGCGGTGCCCAGACGTCGGCCTGCCCGACGGCGAGAATGCCCAGCGCGGCCACCGCGAGCGCCGTGAAGTAGACGGCGGTGCGGAGCTTGCGTGGCACGAGCTCGGCTGCCGGCTCGACCTCGAAGGTGGTCCACTCGACGCCGGCGTCGTCGGGCGGTGGGTCGGTGGGGGCGGGTGTGGTGGTCATGGGTCAGAACTTCCCTTCGTTGAGGCGGCGCTGGAGCGCGCGCACGGTGGCCGACGGCGACCAGATCTCGCCGTCGACGGTGCCGCCGAGGTAACGCTGCAGGCGCCGGACGCTCTGGCGCCCGAGGATCCCGTCAGTCTCGGCGCCGATGGTCTCCTGCAGGGCGGCGATGAGCTTGGAGCCGCGGGGGTCGCGTACCCACTGCCAGCCCGAGGTCAGGCCGGGGTTGTCGTCGCGCCACCGCAGGGCCTGGGAGGACACGACGCCGTCGGCCGGCGTGCCGAGCTCGAGCTGCAGGGCCCACGTGGTCGCGCGTCCCCACCGGCCGTCGACGATGAGCCCGCTGGGCGTCGGGGCGGTGGGCTTGGGGTTGTCCACCAGCTGGGCGCCGGCGGCGATGTCGTCGATTCGCTCGTACACGTGCCGGCCCGGGCACGCCGTCTGCGAGACGTCGCGGTGGCCGCGCAGCGGCGCGCCCGGGAGCCACAGGCGCCCCTTGCCCTCGGCGTAGATCGCGGCCGCCGTGGCGATCTGGGCGTCGGTGGGCTCGTTCACCTCGTAGTTGCCGGCGAAGCAGATCGAGCGCGCCGTGCTGTTGCGGCCGCCGGTGTGGGTGCCGCGTCGGTTCCAGCTCGCGCCCTGGTACGGGCGGCCCGAGGGGAAGATGACGACGTTGTACGAGATCCCGGTGCCGAACCGGGACTGCCCGATCGACTCGAGCGAGCGCATCTGCTCGCACTCGGCGGAGATGCTCGCGTCCGGCGAGAGCTGCACGGTCACGGAGTGGTGTGCGAACACCTCGAGCGCGAGACCGGTCAGCGTCAGGTCGCCGTCGGGGTACCGGGCGCCCCAGCTATCGCGGGAACGGATGTCGTCGAGCGTGGTGGTCATGGTTGCTCCTGAGGTGAGGGCGAAGGCGAGGGTTCGATGATGGGCTCGACCCGGCACGGGCCGGGCACGATCTGGGTAGTGCCGTCCGTGAAGGTGTAGAGCCAGTCGTCGTTCTCGTCGTCAGGGCACTCGACCTTCTCGATGCTGACGCCTGGCTCCCCCTTGTCGCCGTCTTGCCCGTCGGCACCGCAGATCGGGCCGACCCGGTCGGTGGTGTGGTCGGTGTAGGTGAACACGACGTCGCAGTTGTCGAGGCTGGCCGAGACCACGCCGCGACCGTTGGTGCCGTTCGTGCCATCAGCGCCGTCGGCGGGCGGGTTGGTGATCAAGTAGGCGGCCACCTGGGCGGCGATCTGCTGATCGGTGGGCTCAGGAGCGTCCTCGCCGTCCTCACCGTCCGCCGGCGGGTTACGGGACAGGTACCGGGTGACCGCGGCCTCCATGGACGCGCTGTAGCCGGCAGTCAGGGACAGGTCGTGGGTGTCGAACCAGTCGGCGACCCCGGCGGCGACCTGCGCGTCGCTCGGCGGCGGCGCGTCCTGCGGGACAGGTGGCGCGGCGGGGTCCTCGACGATCTCGTCCGCGCGCGGGCACAGGTCGCGGCCGTCCACGGGCAGCCCACCGTTGGCGCAGGCGTCCTGTACCTGCTGGGCGAAGCTGACGGCGGTCTGGGTGGCGTTCTCGGCGCGCTGCTGCGCCTGCCACCAGACGCCGACGTTCACCACGACGGACACCATCAGCGCGACGACGAGCACGCCCGTCACCAGAGCGCGGCGATCGACCCAGTTCAGGAACTTCTCGGTGCGTTCGGTCTCAGTCATGGGTGCCTTCCGTGACACTGCGGCGCCGTCTCAGGGTGGCGTTCTCGTCCTCGAGCGCCATGCGGCGGTCCCGTTCGGTCTCAAGATCCGCGCGGAGCTCGGCGTTCTCCTTGGAGATCCGCCCGAAGTGCTCCTGAGTCTGCTTCCGGACGGCCGAGTCCTGCCGCAGCAGGTAGAGGATGATCAGGCCCAGGATCGTGAAGGTCCCGCCCGCGGGCAGCAGACTCAATAGTGGGTCCACGCGGGCCACCTCCTGTGTGGTGCTAGGCAGCTTTACCGGTGGTGGTGCGCACATCACGACACGCCTGACCCGAGCCTCGCCGCGGAGAAGATCGGCGACGCCACGCCAAGTAGCGCGAGGTCACGGGCAACGTTTGCGGAGTTGTTCTGTAAGACCTGCACCTCGAGGTAGTCGCCGGCGACGAACTCGTCCGTGGTAGTCACAAGGACCTTTGGTGGGATAGCGGTTGTCGTCACGACATACGGTCCGAGGGCGATATCCGTACCGCCGTTGAGCCGCAATGTCGCGTACACCTCGACGTAGTCGTTTGCGGATGCGAACCGGCCCTGAAACGTCACGACGTAGATTCCGGCCGTGACGATCGTGATCCTGGAGTTGTTGGTCACGTTCGAGTGCATGCCGTCGTTGTTCCACAGCTCGTCATCGAACGTGACCGTGGTTGTGGTGTTGTCATTGATCGACTGTGAGGCGGTGCTGGTGACCCGGCACCCCTGCACCGCGACGTCGGACGCCCGGACGAGGTCACCGGCGTTAGGCATGCTGTTCTCCTGTCAGAGAGCGTAGTAAGCGGGTTTGAACAGCCGGACCTCGTCGCCGGCGTCGTGCGCTTTCACGACGCCGTTGACCGAGCGGGTCACGGTGAAGAGCTGCGGGCTGCTGGTTCCGGCCACCGCGGTGACCGTCATCCGCTCGCCGGCGACGTAGATGTCGTACGGCTGGTCGTCGTCGCCCCAGAGCGGGCCCGTGGGGGTATCCACGACGAGCCTGGCGCCGTCGAGCACGGCGGGCGAGGTGATCGTCCACGTCAGGCCCGATCCGTCGGCGAACGACGTCGCGCCGGCGAGCTGCGCGCCGAAATCCGGGTTCGTCACGATCGCGCCGTCGATGCCGCTGCGGACCTCGGCGGAGAACACGCGCCCCGACAGGCGGTCCAGCGTCCCGACCTCGCGCGAGCCCACGATCACGGGGGCCGAGCTCGAGAAGATCGACGTGACGCCGGCGGTGGTGACCGTGGTCCCGAGCTGGGTCCACGTCTCGCCGTCAGGGCTGGTGTAGAACCGCACGGAACGACCCGCGGCGCCGTTGTCGACGTCGATGGTGGCGCGCACCCACAGCGGCGCGGCGTTCGCGACGGTGGGCGCAACAGTCGAGTCGGCCGAGAGCGTCGCGGAGCCGTCAGCCGACCACACGAAGCGCAGGATGCCGGTCGACAGGACGTTGAACCGCCAGGAGATCTGGTTGCCGGACGTCGTCGACTTGGTGAGCAGGGCCGAGGCCGCGGCCGGCGTCCAGTCGTCCATGGCGACGTGCACCCGGAGGTCGAGGTCCCCGACGATGTCCAGCGCCGCGGCGTCCGGGGTCGATGCGCGCCCGGGCGACGTCCCGTTCAGCAGGAGGGAGGCCCCCGCCACCAGGGTGGAGCCGTCCGAGGAGTACCGGGCCTCCCCCGCCCCCGAGCTCTCGTTCCACACGGCCACGTCCCACGGCGACCCCGGGGAGCAGTTGACGTCGATCAGCCACTCGAACCGGGTCAAGACCTCGGTGAAGCCCTGCGCGATCTGAGCGACGTCGTCCGGCGGCATCCACGCCGGCAGGTTCGTCACCGTGATCTTGTCGCCGATGTCGAGCGTCTCAGCGTCCGTCGTCAGCGTGGCGTCCCCGGTGAACGCGGCGCGCGCGAGGTTCAGCGCGAGCACCGGGTACCTGGCCTCGTCGACCGTGCCCAGGTGCAGCCGCCACCCCGCCTGATCCGGCAGGTCCTCGTCCCGCTCGACGGAGATCGTGACCTCCTCGTCGTACCGCCCCACGCCCGACGGCGGTGCGTTCACCGACAGTGCGCCCGACGTCAGCTCCACACGAGCACTGGACCCGCCCTCACGCTTGACCGTGATGTCGTTGCGCGTCGCCTGGTCGTCCTCCACCGGCTCGATGCTCGACAGCTCGTCCGCCGAGTAGTCCAGGGCCAGGTCGGCGGCCTGGGCGTACAACGACGCCCGCGTGCGGTACGCCAGCCCGAGGTGCCCGCGAGGCTCGTGCAGGATGCCGAGATCCGCCTCGGCCGCCTCCCGCAGCAGATCGAGCAGCGTCGCGGGCAGCTGGTAGCCGAGCTCCGTCGCGTCGTTCACGTCACCCACAAGCGTGACCGGCATCCCCTCCTCCCGGCACAACCGCAGGATCCGGTCGGTAGCGGACTCCCCCGAGTACGCGTTCAGCTCGTCGGACAGGTCGTAGATGCTCGAGATCTCGTTCTCGACCGAGATGTGCCCCAGGGCGGTGTCAGTCAGCACGCCGCCGACGTTCATGCTGATCCACCGGATGCGGCCGATCGTGCGGCCGACCAGCGTGCCGCTGGTCGCTGAGCCAGTGGTCTGCCCTACCTCCAGAGTGGCCACGGCCCAGTCGACGTCGGCGCCGGTGTGGTCCAGCTCGATCGAGACGCGCAGCAGCTTCCCGTTGACGGCGAATGCGACGAACCCGGAGTCCTCGATCTGTACGTCGTCCACGTTGAATGCCTGCAAGCGCAGGCTCCCGCTCGTGTTCACGTGGAGCGTCCACGACGTCGCGCTCCCGGAGGCGCGTATCCGGCAGACCTGCGAGGTGGACGCGACGCCGCCGGACGGGACGGCGAGCAGGAAGTTGACCTGCGTCTCGCCCGTGATGTCGTAGTCCGTGACCAACCCGGTCCACTGCAGGCCGGACGCTGTAGGTAGCGCCTCAGAAGCCTTGAAATCGGTGAACGAGGCGTTGTCGAGGGTGCCGGACTGATGCAGCATGGGCGGCTGCCCCGGAAGCCCCGAAGCCAGCTCCGTCGCTCCGGCGCTGTCCTCGCACGGCCAGTACGCCTTTACCCGGTCCAGAGCGGTCAGTCCCCGGTACAGGGTGCTCTTCAGGGCCGCGGCGCCCTGCCCCAGCCGGCGCATCACCCCGGCCGCCTGCACCGGTGTGTGCACGTCCGACCCGGACGCGTCCCACCTCGGCGGCCACGCCGGGACCTCACCGTGGAAACGCGCGTTCGGGTTCACCATCGTCGCGTTGCCCTGCAGTGTCCACGTCAGGCCCTGCGCGTCCGTCAGGGACGTGTCGCCGCTGTCGGCCGCGTTGAAGTCGGGGGACGCTACCGTGGTGCCGCCGATCCCGTCACGCAGCCGGAAGCCATACACCGTGCCCTGCAACGAGTCATAGTCGACCCCGGCCAGCGGCGACGGCGCGGTCGTGCGACCGACCTCCAGGGCGGCCGTACCGGCATGTACCGACGTGACGCCCGCGGTGGTGACCGTGGCCCCCAGCTGCGTCCAGGACCCGCCAAGCGAGCTGGACGTGTAGAACGTCACGTCGTTGCCCACTGCGCCGTTGTTCACGTCCAGGGTGACCCGCAGTGCCAGCCGGGTGCTCGCCACGGGGATGGCGGCGGTTGAGGAGGCGAGGATCCGGTTGGCCAGGGTGCCGTCCGGCGACCAGAAGAACTGCAGCAGGCCGGTCGAGCCCACGCCGAACAGCCACGACCGTTGGTCACTGGTCGCCACGTACTTGCGGGCCACGCCATAGCTGTTGGACGGCCGCCACGTCCGCGGCTCGAGCTCGATCCGCAGGTCGAGGTCCCCGGTGATATCCAGGGACGCGGCGTCCGGCGTCGACGCGTACGACTCGTCACGGCCCGGCAGCGCCATGTACGGGTCCAGCCCCGACGGCGTCAGCACTCGCAGCGGCGTGTTGCGGCCCAGCGCCCCGTAGTACGTCCCGGTCGGGTTGCGCGGGCTGTAGTTCCCTGACCGGTCGTCCAGCGTCAGGCTGCAGCTCGACGGGTCCACCTTCGCGGCCTCGTCCGAACGGCCCCGGCTGATCGTGACCGGGTCGCGCTGGTAGGTGTCAGCGGTGATGTCGGTCCACGTGCCCAGCAGCAGCTCCGTGGTGAACGCCAGGGGGAAGCTCATCGGCCGACCACCGCCTGGACATCGCCACCACGGATCGCAACCGCGTCACGCAGCAGCGCCAGCAGCATGTCGGACATCTTCGAGCCGGAGGAGCGCAGCTCGAGGACGACGCGGCCCCCGCCTCCCCCGCCGCCGAGCATGCGCTCGGTCTGCCCATTGGGGATGACCGACGAACCCACGGGCAGCCGCACCAGCTCGCGGCCATGCTCACCGACCATGGCCATCCGGCCCGCGAGCGCCCCGGTGACGCCACCATGGGCCAGGTACGGGATGGAGAAGCTCTTGCCGCCGACGCCGGGTATCCAGCTGGGGACGGTGAAGCCGAATCCGCCGATCGTGGAGTTCCAGAGGGCCTTGACTCCGGCAAACGCGTAGCGGAATGGCGCGGAGATCGCGTCGGCCAGGGTCGCGAACGCGCCGGACACACGGCCTGGGATGGACTTGAAGAAGTCCATGACGCCGTTCCAGGCCCGGACCACCGCGCTCGCCACGATCTTGGCCGAGATGCCGATCGAGGTGAAGACGATCTTCATGAACGGAAGTGCTGTGTTTTTGAACCAGTTGACGACGACTGACACGGTTTTCTGTATGCCGCGCCAGGCAGCATCGACGATCCGGCGGAAGGTCGCGGACCGCTTGTAGGCGATGACGACGCCGGCGACGAGCGCTGCGATGAGCACGATGACGATCCCGATCGGGTTCGCGCTCATGGCAGCGTTCATCAGCCACTGCGCTGCAGTGAACGTCTTGGTGGCGATGCTCGCGGCGATCATGGTCGCGCGCTGCACTACCCACGCGGCCGAGGACCTCACGGCCGAGATGGCGTTGCTGATCGTGGCCCGGGTCATGCTCTTGAGGGTCGGGATTACGAAGGACGCGAGGCCGCCGGCGAGGTCGGCGGCGCCCTGCCCGGCCATGACGAAGCCCTCGAACAGGTTGCCCTTGGCGATCTCGCCCGCGCCGGCCATCAGGTCGCTCGTGCCGGTCAGGGTGTCGGAGAAGCCCTGCGCCTTGCCCTCGCTGGCGTCGGCCGCTTCCCCGACGCGGTCGAACCCGCCGACGGCCTCGTCGGCGGATTCGCGCACCTTGCTCAGGCCGGCGGAGGCGTCGTCCTTTGCGATGACGCGGATCTCGACCTCGTTAGCCATACGACTCCACCTCCTCCAGCTCGTCCTGGTCCTGGTCCTCGGGGCGGTTGGCGGCCTCGATCCGCAACATGCGCCACAGCTCGGTCTGCTCAGCCATCAGCTGGCTCGGGAGACACCCGAACCGCTCGCAGAGGCCGAGGATGAACTCGGCTCGCTCGAGCTCGTGTGGCTTGGTGACAACGGCTCCATCGGCAGCGACGCCACCAGGGACGGCTCGCCACTGCTCGAGCCGGCGCCTAAAGGGGCCGGGATCTCGCCCGACACGAAGTCCCACCACGTCGTGATGATGTGCTTGCCGAGCCGGGACGACACGCGCGCCAGCCCCTCACGGGTGGCGGGGATCGGCTCCCCGGAGACCGGGTCCTCGACGTTCCACTCGACGAGGTGCTCCAGGAACGCGTCGACCATGCCCGCGCTCGTCCCGACGCCGTCGGCGACTTCCTCGGGCGTGATGTCCTGGGGCCGCTTGGTCATCAGCGGAGCCAGCCGCGCCGCTGCGCGCTCGATCTCCTGCTGCTGCCCGGTCGTGGCGTCGGTGACCTTGACGACCAGGCCCTCGAAGTCGCCCTCGAACGTCAGGGCGTAGACGGTCTCCTTCTCACGAAATCCCACGGGTCAGCTCCACGTGGGTACGGTGCCGTTCGCCAGCACTCCGGGCGCCGCCCAGGTCAGCGACCCGTCAGCGGCGCGGGTCAGGGCGTAGTCGGTGAACCAGCACTCGTTGGCCAGCGTCTGCCCGCTGATCGCGAGCGAGACCGTGCGCTGCACCGACGTGGACGCGACGTCCTTGAACGTGGCGTGCGACTTGTCCGCCTCGTCGTTGAACACGCCATTCAGGTCGATCGAGAAGTCCGCCAGGAGCAGCAGCCGCTCCATCGCGCTCTTGTCCACGCCCGTGACGTCCTGCACCGCGCGCGGGGTCGCGAACGAGAAGTTGGTGACGTCGTTCTTGATGTCGTTGACCGCTGCATCACTGCCGTCGACGCTCAGCGTCGTCCAGCCGAGGCCACTCTCCTTGGCCATCTCAGCCACGCTCCAATCGGGTTGCTAGTTGGTCCTGATGGGTGGAGAAGTCCTCGACCCAGTCGGCGGGGCCGGCGTGCCGGTGCGGGTTGCGGCTCTGACGCCAGTCGCCGTCCTTGACGAGGTAGATCTCCGGGCGGGTGCGGTGCTCCGCGAAGCACCGTTGCCGGGACTCGAACCGGAAGACGGTCATCCCGTCGCCGCGGCGCGTCTCGCGGAAGGTGCGGCGCGACTCGGTCCGGATGTAGGCGGCCTGCTGCGCGCCGAGCTGCGTGGACTCGTCGATGACGGTGTCCCAGCCGTGCAGCCACGCCTGGCACCCGACCTTTTCGCAGGCCGCGGCGACGGTCTTGTCAGGCGGAGCGACGATCTGGAACGTGCGGTACGCCCGCGCGGGTCCCAGCGGCTGGATCCGGTTGACCGGGCGCATCAGATCCTCACCGCCGCTTCGTTCCGGGTGAACGACACCGCGAACACGGCATTGGTGAACGTGCCCGACGTGATGGCCCGCACGTACCGGCGGACGGTCGCATCCGTCGCGCCGGCCAGTCGCTGACTGGTGCGCCCGGTGGCCGCGGTGAACGCGCCGCTGGTGATGTTGGCGAAGGAGACGTTGTCGGCGGAGTCCTGCAGCGTCACGGTCACGCTGGTGCCGGTGAGCGCGAACACGTGCAGGTACGCCTGCCACCCGAACGCCGTCGAAACGGTGGTGAAGTCGACCCCGGTCCCGTTCGTGGCCGTGGTGTCGGTGCGCTGCCCGGCTGTCAGCTGCCGTCCCCAGTCGAGCCCGTAGCTGTTGGACAGCGCCTGGGCTGCGATGGTCAGGGAGCCGTCAGCGCCGCGGGTGGGGTCGTAGCCGATCTGCTTGCCAACCGTGGACGCGGCCGGGTTGCCCAGGGTCTGACCGCGGAAGTAGGACACCTCCCTGTCGATCGTGGGCAGGCTGGAGAGCCGGGCGTGGGCCTGGTTGGCGGCGGGGTTGAAGAACGCGGAGTATTCGATGCTGCCGTCCCGCAGCCCCAGGATCCGCTCATGAGCGGACTTGTCGATGCCGGTGACGTCGAAGGTGCCGGTGACACCGGAGCTGATGCCGCCGAGCGACCCGATGTCGCCGGAGAGGTCGTACCCGCCGACGTACAGCTGGTCCCCCAGCCCTGTCTGCTTGCTCATGAGCTCTGCGTCCAAACGTCGTTGATGACCAGGGGCAGGTTGATCGTCATGACCCGGAACATCTTGCGGTCCTGCTCGAGGTAGCCGGCCTTCGCGGAGAGGCCTTCGCCGAACTGGCCGAGGAGATCGACGTTGCGGACCCGGTCGCCGAGCGTGAAGTCGCTGGCGTAGGCGCTCATCAGCGCGTCGGTGGCCGCGACGAGCTTCGGGTCGATCAGGTCCTGAGGGTCGGCCAGCATGTTGCTGTAGAGCCGCACGTTGACGATCAGGATCGCGGCGGTGGCGGCGAGCCCGGAAGCCTGGGCGGCCGGGCGGAGGTCCTGTACCCAGATCGCGGCGGTCAGGCCGTTGCCGGGCGCGTTCTTCGGCTCGTGCCGGTTCACGCGCTCGAAGTGCCCGGTCGCGGCGACGTGCGACTCGGCGGCCTGGAGGATCGCGAGGGTGTCCAAAGCCATCAGGCACCGCCGAGCTGCTCGATGTAGCGGCTGAATGTGGCGTCAGCGATCTCGCCGGCGCTCTCCTGCAGCTCCTGCGTTATGCGGCGGAACGTCCCGTAGCCCTTGAACCTGGTGGTCTTGTTCCGCGAGCCGGTGCCCTCCAGCCACGGGCCGTAGTAGTACCCCTGGTCGGTGATGTCCCACCGCTCCTCGCTGACGCGGTCGGTGATGATCTTGGAGCGGTACTTCCCGGTCTCGTGGCGCAGGACCGACTGCAGCCGGTTCTGCACGGCGTTCTCGCCTTCCTCGGCGACGGCGCGCAGGGCCTCCTCGATGCCGGCTTGCACGATCTGCGGGGCGGTGCCGTCCAGCAGCGGGCCCTTGACCGTGATCTCGACGCCCATCAGACGGCCCTCACGCGGGCGCGGCGGCCGTAGGTGCGCCGGACGGACTCCCGCAGCCCCACCAGGCCCGCGCCGGGCGCCTCGCGGCCGCTCTCGCCCTCACCGACCTCCTTGGCGTAGGCCGAGGACTCCTGCTGCAGCTCATTGAGCGTCTCAGCGACGCACAGGGCGTGCACGGGCCCGGGCACGACGTGGCGGGTGATCGCCGCGGCGTCGTCGTGCGTAGCCGCCGTGGTGCCCACGGCGCCGCGGGTGACTGTGAGCCGGCGGGGCGCGTAGACGTCGGCCGTCGGCGCCGTGTGCGCGGCCAGGGTCGTGCCGTCGACGGCGCGGATGACGATCAGGTTGTTGCCGGCGATGTCGACGATCAGCATGCGCTCGGCGTCGATCAGGATGACCTCGTCCACCGCGAACGCCGAGCCAGTCGTCACGACCACCGTGGCGTCGGCCATGGACGCCGTCAGGCTGGTCTGCAGGTTCTGGGTCGTGTCCAGCATCGTCTTGGCCGTGACCAGCATCCGCTCGGTGTCGACCTTGACCAGGTCGCCGACGCCGATCGCCGCCGAGTCGGTCACGTCCACCGTGGTGGTCGACGTCGACCCGATCGCGTTCTCCAGGGACCCGGCGGGCGCGTCGGTCGCCGTGTGCCCGTACTCGCCGGTGACGGCGATGGCGCGCTGGTGGGTGTCGCCGGCGGAGAACGACGCCGAGCTCGCCAGGTCGATCTCGATGTGCGTGTAGGGCGGGCCGGTGTCCGGGCGCAGGAAGTAGTCCGCGGCGGCGATCGCCGTGCCGGCGGCGGTCAGCGTGGCGACCGAGACCAGCTCGTCGCGGTCGAGCCAGAGCCGCCAGGGGCTGGCGCCGGAGCGGTTGGGCCAGTCGAAGTACCGGGTGTCGGTCTGCGGGTAGAAACGGCGCAGCAGCAGGCCCTCGACCGAGCGGGACGAGGAGTCCAGAGCGCGGTCGATGCGCCCGTTGCTGCGGGCGCCGTCGGCGAAGTCCAGCGCGGCCCGGATGTCCTCCCGGGTCGCGTAGACGGGCTGCGTGATCGCCATTCCTTCGCTCTCGCTTTCTGGAGCCAGCCAGCCCCCGTGCGGGGCCTGGCAGGAGTGGGGTGGTGCTATGCGGTTGTCAGGTCAGATCAGGCGTCCGTCGCGGGGGTACTCGTAGTCCCCGTCGGGGCAGTACCAGATGCCGTTGTGCTCGAGGAGGGGCGTTCCCCCGAACGGGCACGCTTGCGGGGGCTGGGCTTGCTCGGCTCGGCGGTCTTCGGCGGCTTCGCGGGCGATGTCTCGGAGCTGCTCCCAGCCCACGGCTCCTCCTCCTGGTCGGCCAGGGCCGGCGTGGTGTCGGGCAGCAGGCCACGGGCGCGGACGCTGGTGACGGTCGCGTCGGTGAACCCGCCGATCCGGTTGATCTTCGCCATGGTCAGGCCGATGCCACGCTTGCGCCGTCGTCCAGCGGGACGTACACGAGGGTCCACTTGGTGGCCCCGGTGGTGTCGGTCGCCGTCGTCTTCAGCTGGATGACGCCGGCCGGGACGACGAAGCCGCCGCCGACCGGGGTCTTGGCCACCGCGTGGGTGGGGACCTCCGTGCCGCCCTCCTTCTGCGTGCCGAGCAGGGCTGCCTGGATGCCGTGGACGGTGTAGAGGGTGCCGGCGGCGTCCGAGGTGCAGACGGTCGCGGCGGCGAGGTCGGCGGCGGCGCCGACCGTGGGGTCGGCCTCCACGCTGAGGCTGTTCACGGTGCCGTCGAAGACGGTGGTGACCTCGCCGATCAGCGCGGTCACCACGACCCGACCACCGGAGATGGTGAACAGGGACTGCGTGGTGGACGCCGGCAGGATCGCCGCGGCCTTCTGGACGCGGATGCCGAGCGCCATGGCCCGGATGTCGGCGCCCTGGATGATGGTGCTCATGATTCAGCCCCTTCTCACGCTGTCAGACTGGACTGGAGGTTCGCCGGATCGCGCATGACCGTCAGGTCGTGAATGATCGCGAAGCACAGGCCGGTGTCGACGGTGACCTGCACCTGGTCGTAGCCGTCCGAGAGCTGCGTAGCCCGGACCGTGAACACGCCCGTGTCGTTCGTGGTCTCGTCCGACAGGTCGAACGTGTTGTCGGCGAACACGGCGTCGCCGTTCTCCGTCCACGTGCCACCGACGTCGGGGCCGACGTGGGCGCGGGAGACCCCGTTGGATCCCTCGACACCGGAGACGGTGAAGACGTTCAGGTCGATCTCGGAGTTGACGGACTTCGAGTCGGTCTGCGTGACGGTCGCGATGGCGGCACCGGTGCCGGCGTCGCCGAACACGAACGTGACCGCGCCTGCGCGGGTGAGGGGGATGTTGAGGCCGGAGGCGGTCTTGATGACGTTGAAGACCGCGCCTAGCCCTTCGACTGCGTGCATGATTTTTTGCCTTCCTTCTCGGGGCGTTACTGCCGGTTCGGAACTGGCCCCGGCAGGGGCGTTACTGCCTGCCGGGGCTGGCTCAGGTCAGGCCCGGTCCGCCAGCTGCACGAACGGGGTCAGGGTGGTGGCGCCCTTGTTGGGCGTGATCGCGGACTGGATCCAGGGGCGGCCGTCGACGCGCTCGATGAACCGGATCGCGGTCTGGTCGTTCTGGAACTTGAAGTGCGGCGACGTCATCGCCTGGATGGCCTGGCGGTCGCCCAGCAGGTAGTAGCCGAGGTCGACGAAGTTGATGTCTCCGTCGTCGCCGAGGGTCTCGGCCTTCTCGGTGAACAGCACCGGGCGGCCGAGGATCGTCATCGGCGGGCCCTCGACGCCGTTGTTCAGCCACACCGCGCTGCCGCCGGTGCCGACGGACAGCGCCATGGTGGCCAGCTCGGGGAAGGTGTTGATGTGCGCGATCCAGACCGCACGGCCCAGGGAGGTGGGGAGCATCCGGGAGTACATCTTGACGATGTTCTCCCAGACGATGGTGTCGGCGGTCTGGCCGGACTCCTTGGCGACCTCGACCGCGGCGGCGGCGTTGAGAAAGCCGAGCGGCTCGCCGACGCCGGTGCCGCGGATGAACGCGATGTCCTCGAACCAGGCGATGGCCTCGGGGAAGACCTCGTTGATGAAGACCTCGAGGCTGATGATGCTGTCGGTGAACAGCTCGTTGGGGACCTCGGAGTAGGCGGTGAGCTTCTTCGCCTCGAGCTTGACCCGGCCGAACTTCGGTGACGTGTCGGTCAGCGTGCCGGACTCTTCGGTCCACGCCGCCGTGACGCCGCCGTAGACGTTGGAAGCGTGCGAGGTCTGGTCGATCGTCGGGAACGGGACCGTGAGGGTCTCCATCGGGATCACGCGGGCGCGGGGGCGCACGATCGCGGTCTCCAGTGCGACGCGCAGCAGCTCCGAGCGGAGCGTCTCCGGGATCAGGAACCCGCCATCGGAGCCGACGGTCGAGCCGAACGTGTTGCGGATCGCGTCGAGCTTGGCCCGCTTGCCGGCCGCGGCCTCGGTCCGGTTGCCGTGGAAGATGGTGGAGAGGAACTCCCGGTTGGAGTCGAAGATCTTTTCCTGGTCGATCTTCGCGCCCGGCGCGGTCTGGGAGTACAGGCCCTGGCCCCTGGTGTTGACCGGGGCGTTGGGGTCCAGGTTGAGCCGCGGCACCTTGGCGTCGGGGTTGTCCTTGAGCCACTGCGTCAGGACTCGCTGCGTCTCTTCCTTGACCTGGACGGCGATCGAGGAGTCGGCCGACATCGTGGCCTTGGCGTAGGACGAGATGAACTCGGTGAACGTCGGCTTGTCGGAGAACACCTGCTGCATCTTGACCGAGTCGCCGAGCATGTCCTCCAGCTCGGCGGCCGTCTTCGGAATCGTGAGCTTCACGACGTCATCCCTTCCTTGAAGGCCGCCCGAAAGGCGTCCGGGTCGAACTGGAACTCCGGCCGCTTGCCGGGAGTCGGTGGGGCCGGCGCCTGGGCGCGGCCGGCGTACAGGAACCGCTCGTACGCGGTGCGGAAACGGTCGGCCGGAACCGGCTCGTCGTCGTCCTCTTCGGGGTCGGCCGGCGGGTCATCCTCCGCGGGCTCTTCCGGGTCCTCGGTGGGGTCGGCCGGGTCGTCTTCCTCGTCGGGGTCGGGCGTGTTCTTGGGTCCGGACACGGCCTCGTCGGCGAGGCCGGCGTCGACGGCCTCAGTCGCGGAGTACCACGTCTCGGCGCGCATGAGCTCGCGCCAGTCGTCGGCCTTGCCACCGGCACGGTCGGCGTAGATGCCGGCGATCGTGTCGGAGATGCGGTCCAGGAGGGCCTTCATCTCCTCCATGTCCGCGGCGTTCCCGACGCAGAACCCGAGGGCGTCGTGGATCATGAGCTGGCTGCCGCGGTTCATCTTCACGCTGTCGCCGGCCATGGCGATGTAGCTGGCGGCCGAGGCGGCCATGCCGTCGACGACGACGTTCACGGTGGCCGGGTGGTCGGCCAGCGCGTTCATGATCGCGAGGCCGTCGAACACGTCGCCGCCGGGGCTATTGACGTGCAGCTCGATGACGCTCGAGTCGATCGCGAGGAGCTCGTCGACGAAGGTCTGCGCGGTGGTCCCCCAGTACCCGATCTCGTCCATGAGGTCGATCCGGGTGGTGTCCGTCTCGGCGTTGGCCACGACACGGACCCGGGACGCGACCGGGGGGCGGGGGCGTTCGTCACGGGCCCGCAGGTGCTGCCAGACCTCGGAGACGAGACGACCCGGCACGGATGCCCGCCCTGTAACCATCTGCCGCTCCCTTGTTACGGACCGTAACTTTGTTACGCGCCGTAGCCTACATGCGTGGATGCACTCCAGGCATGCACCAGGTGGGGTTCATGCATCGAGTGCATCCACACTGACGGCAGAGCGCGTGAGGGGCGGGTGACAGGTGATGGCGACACGGCGCAGGACTCCCTCGGTGCTCACCGCGCTGCACACGGCACTGCGGGCGAAGCCGCCGGCTGACGCGGACGGCGCCACGGTGGCGCTGGCCAAGCGGTACGCCCTGGAGCTGGACGACTCCGCGCCCATCTCCAAGGCGATGGTCAAGATCCTGCGCAGGCTCCAGCAGGAGGGCCGATACGACGAGTACGACGAGCTGCTGGATCTGGCGACCCGGATCGAAGAGGTTCACGTCGCGGCGGTGGTCGGGCCCAAGCTGCTCGCCGCGCTCGAGTCCCTCCAGCTGACGCCGAAGGCGCGCACCGGCGTGCTGCAGGGAGGGGGTACCCCGGATGCTGACCCTGGCGCAACTGCCCTCGACGAGCTCCGAAATCGTCGGGCGAACCGAGCCGCGGCTGTGGACCCGTCCTCTTAGGCCGCTGACCCCGGGCACCTCGTACGGGTTCGACGTCATCGACTTCGCGCGAGACGTCCTGCACCACCCGCTGGACCCGTGGCAGGAGTGGGTCGTCATCCACCTCGGCGAGCTGCTCGAGGACGGGCGGCCGCGGTTCAAGAAGGCCTTGATCATGGTCGCCCGGCAGAACGGGAAGACCGAGCTGCTGGTCGTGCTGACGCTGTACTGGATCTTCGTGGACCGGGTCGGCACCGTGCTGGGCACCAGCACGAAGCTGGACTACGCCGCGGAGTCCTGGCGCAAGGCGTGCAAGCTCGCGCGCCGCGTGCCGGCACTGAACGCGGAGATCCCCAAGCGCGGCGGGATCCGCAAGGCAAACGGTGAGCAGGTCCTGTGGCGGGCCGACGCCGAGGAGCACGCCATGGAGGAAGGCTCCCGGTACAAGATCGCGGCGTCCAACGAGGAGGGCGGCCGATCACTGACGATCGACCGGCTCGTGTTGGACGAGCTGCGCCAGCACAAGGACTACTCGGCGTGGGACGCGTCCGAGCCGGCGACGTCGGCGGTGCCGGACGCGCAGATCGTCGCGATCACCAACGCGGGGTCGGCCGCGTCGGTAGTGCTGAACGACATGCGCGGCGATGCGGTGCACTACATCGAGACCGGTGAGGGAGATCCACGGCTTGGGCTGTTCGAGTACAGCGCGCCGCCCGGGTCCAGCCCGGTCGATCCGGAGGCGCTGGCGCAGGCGAACCCGAACGCGAACGTCCGGATCCTGATGGAAGACCTCATGAACGAGGGCGCGGCCGCGATGCGGGTCGGCGGGAAGAAGCTGGCCGGGTTCAAGACGGAGAAGATGTGTATGGAGGCCTCCGTGATGGATCCGGCGGTCGACATGGACACCTGGGGCCGCGAGTACAACCCGCTGCAGCGGATCCCGCTAGGCATCCGACACCCGGACGTCAAGGCCGGCTGCCTCGACCCGGGCAACCTCGCGGGGCTCCGCTCGCGCGTGGCACTGGTCGTCGACGTCGCCGAGGACAGCCAGCACGCCACGCTGTACGCCGCGGCGGTCCAGGAAGACGGGCGGGTACGGATCGACCCCGTGGCGGCCTGGACGGGCCCCGGCTGCACCAAGGAGCTCCAGGCAGACCTGCCCGGGTGGGTCAAGAAGATCAAGCCCCGCAAGGTCGGGTGGTTTCCCGGGGGTCCCGCCGCCCAGGTGGCCGCCAGCCTGCGCAAGCGGGAGAGCTGGGCGCCCCACGGCGTCGTCGTGGAGGAGATCACCCGGGACACGCCCGCCGTGTGCATGGGGTACGCCGAGCAGATCACCACCGGGCAGGTCGCGCACGGCGGCGACCCGCTCCTGGACAAGCAGATCGCAACCGCAGAGAAGAAGTTCACCGGCAAGCGGTGGGTGTTCGCCCTGGACGGCGCCCACGTCGACGCCGTCTACGCCGCGGCCGGCGCCGTGCACCTGGCGCGCACGCTGCCTCCACCTACCGCACCACGACTGAGGATGATGCCATCGTGATCACCAAGCTCCTCCCGTACATCCCCTGGATTCTCGGCGTCCTCGGCCTAGCGTTCCTCGTCGCCGCGGCGTGGACCATCAACCGTGCCGAGCTCGGCACCACCCTGGGCCTGGTCGCCACCGGGCTCGCGTTCCTGATCCTTGAAGTGAGGGCCTCATCATGACGAAGTCCATCCTCGGCAGCCTCGGCGGCCTCGTCGGCACCGTCACCAACAAGGCGCCCGACATGCTCGGCGCCCGCGCGCGCCAGCTGAGCCTGCCATGGGCCGGGACCAACAACGCCGAGAGCCAGATGCGGGCCATGGGGCAGGTCGGCACGTTGTTCGCGATCGTGAACCGGACCTCCAACGCCACCAGCCAGGTCGACTGGCGGCTGTGGCGCAAGCAGGTCGACGGCCGCCGGCGGTTCGGGCCGGACAACGGCGACCGGACCGAGGTCATGCGGCACGCCGCGCTGGATCTGCTGAACAACCCGAACCCGTTCATGAGCCGGCAGGCCCTGTTCGAGTCCGTCCAGCAGCACGTCGACCTCGTCGGCGAGGGCTACATCGTGATCTACCGCGACTCCCGGTCCCCGCTGCCGATGGAGCTGTGGCCTGTGCGTCCTGACCGGATGACGCCGGTCCCCGGCGGCGACTTCCTGTCCGGGTACATCTACACGGCGATGACCGGCGAGCAGGTGCCGCTCGGGCTCGACGAGGTGATCCCGCTGAAGATGCCGAACCCGCTAGACCCCTATCGCGGCCTGGGACCGGTGCAGGCGGCGATGGTCGACATCGACTCGGCGCGGTACTCGGCCGAGTGGAACCGGAACTTCTTCGTGAACTCTGCCGAGCCCGGCGGGATCATCGAGGTCCCCGACCGGCTCGACGACGAGGCGTTCGAGGAGCTCACCTCGCGCTGGCGTGAGCAGCACCAGGGCGTGGCCCAGGCGCACCGGGTCGCGGTCCTGGAGCAGGGCACGTGGAAGGACCGGTCCATGTCCCAGAAGGACATGCAGTTCGTCGAGCTGCGTGGCCTGTCGCGCGAGGTCCTCCGTGAGGCTTTCGGGATCCACGGGCACATGATCGGCAACAGCCAGGACGTCAACAAGGCCAACGCTGAGGCCGGCGAGACCTCTTTCGCGCGATGGCTGGTGAAGCCGCGCTGCGAGCGGTTCAAGCAGGCCCTCAACCACCGGCTCCTGCCCATGTTCGGGGCGACCGACCTCGAGTTCGACCACGACCGCGTCGTCCCCGAGGACCGGGAGGCCGACGACCGCGAGCGAACTTCGAAGACGGGCGCCGCCAAGACGCTGATCGACGCCGGGTTCGACCCTGCGGAGACGCTCGCCGCGCTCGAGCTGCCCGAGATCTCGTTCCGGGGCCGCCCGGCGGCCGCCGGAGGCGCGTGAGGGCCCGCTGGGCGGCCGGACAGAGCTAGCCGGCCGCCCGCGGGGCCCGAGCGGCGGCCGCGAGCGCCTGGCGGACGAGGTGACGGCGCCGTTCGGCCGTTGCTGGGTCCGTGTAGCGGCGCAGGTGGCGCCGGATGAGGTGTGGCTTGCAGATCAGGCAGGGCACGGGCGTGCCGTCGGGGGCGGGGGCAAGCCATCCGCGGTGGCACAGGTGCAGGTGCGGGTCGGGCGCGTCAATGTCGGGGTAGAGGTCGCCGTCGCGGTCGCGGCGCATGGGGATTGCGTCGTCGGTGATCGTCATGTGCCACTCCCTCCGTGAAAGTTTCCGCCATACCATCTTATCTGAAAGTTTCCAACATCGTGTTGGAAACTTTCAGGCTCCTAGTTTTCCGTGAAACTTTCATACATTTTCACGA
>Ga0070698_100001009_pt1 | contig 30923 bp, 25 predicted proteins | sample KBSK1502metaG_FD_65477 | JGI IMG/M metagenome (GOLD analysis project Ga0070698, IMG submission 65477) | Corn, switchgrass and miscanthus rhizosphere microbial communities from Kellogg Biological Station, Michigan, USA - KBS K1-50-2 metaG | ecosystem: Host-associated > Plants > Roots >...
GTGACCGCGAAGCGTGGGGCGGGCAGGCACGACCTGTCCCAGCGCGCCTACGCCGACGATTGTGGATGCCATGCCTGAATCTTGGATTGAGCGTGCGGTACGGCCCGTTCAGCCACCGTTGAGGCTCGGTTGAGGCGCCTGTGGCGTCTGGGTCTGACCATCCTCGAAGAGCAATTCGTGCAGCTGTCGGTAGCCGTCAACGTGCATCCAGGATCGTTGGGAACGTGAGCGGTGGCGCGGCGCCAGGATGAAGCAGGCCATGCCTGCCGCAGCCGCGGCGGGCCCATCGACCTCGGCGCGATCACCAACGTACACACACTGGGATGCATTCACACCCAAGCGCTCGGCGGCGAGTAGCAGCCCACGCGGGTGCGGCTTGAATACACCGACCTCCGCGGACTGGGCCGCCAACACAACATCAAAGTACCCATTCAGACCAAGCGCAGCCAGCTTTGCGTCAGCGGGATAGTCGGACAGCACGGCCAAGCGCAGGCCGCGCGCCTGGCAGGCGCGCAGGAAATCGGCCAATCCCGCCTGGAGATGTCGCGCCAGCAGGTGCAGCGGCTCCTGCTCCATCCAGCGGGTGACGCATTCCGCGATGTCGCCGGCATCGACCTTCGTCTGTTCGCAGGTCAGTCGGATCTGCGCCTCCGCCAGATCCATCGAGATCGTCAGCTCCTCCCGCAGACGCTCCTGGGCGCGTCGATAAGCGCCGAGAATACGAAACGCCCGCAAGCCGCTCAGGGGCCGAGTCGCGTGCGCCCTCAGGAGCCGCACAAGCATCGCCCGCCGGAGCGAATTCTGGCTGTATAGCGTGCCGTCGAGGTCGAAGATGATCGCCTTGAGCAGCGCAGGATCAAACACCTGCTCAGACACTGCTGGGCTTGCGTTTCGACAGTAGGGTATCGATACCGAAGGCCGAGACAACGAGCAGCGGGGGCAGGATGGGTACGGAGTAGCGTCCCAGTGCGAGCAACGCGGCGAGGAGCACATTCAGATACAAGGCCGGAAGGATCAGTACCCAGGCCGAACGACCCTCGCGATTTGCACGGCGCAGCCCGATGATGGCAAACAGCCACGTGCCGATCGCGAGTCCGCCGGCAACCACCGAAGTGCTGAGGCTCGTCATTTCGTACCAGAATGTCAGCAGCCCAACGCCGAACTTACGCACGAAGGCACCTGGATCGGCGATCAGCTTTTGAACCGCGGCGCGGTTCAGGATCTGGTCGGTTTCATAGTCGTCCTTTTGCCATTCCGTGCCAGCACTGCGGCTGAGACTGCTGAACCAGTCATTACTCTCATTTTCAGCGTAGACATAGGGCGGTAGTCGCAGCGTGGCATATTCGGGCTTGCTAAAGATGTACCCGCGCAGGAATGCGTCGCTCGTACCGGACGAGAGAAGCATAAAATGTCCGCCAGTGGCCACATAATTGCGCGCCGTCCACGGGGCGATCAGAGCGGCCATCGTTACGAACATCGCGGCCAAAGCAACCCAGGGTAGTGTCGTCTGCTGACCACGGTGTCGCCGCAGGAGTGCGATCGCGATCATGATCGCGACAAAAAAGAACGGAAAGGGAAGCGCCACTGACTTCGTCAGAGAGGCGAGCGCGGCGGTCGCACCTACGAGCATCCCGGCTGCCACGGTGGGTCGGGCGTTGAATCGAACCGCCGCCCAAACGGTAGCCGTAAACAGGAAGGTCAGCAAGGTCTCGAGTTGCAGATCGGCAACGTAGCGCAGCAACATCGGGTTCAGTGCGCACAAGGCCGCCGCAATGAACCCGGTGCGTTCGTTGAACAGGCGGCGGCCAATATCGAATACCAGAGCGCAGGTGCCCGCCAGCAATACGGCCTGCAGTATCAGAACGAGCGTCGACTGCTCACCGAAGAGCAAGTAGACACCTGCGATCATGAGCGGATAAAACGGTGCGCGACGCTCGATCAGGTTGCCGAACGGAGCGAACCCGTCACCGCGCGCCACGCTTTTGCCCATTTCGCCGAAGCCATACGGGTCGAATTTTGTATCCACGAGGCTCTGTACATTGAAGCCGATGAAGACCGTCGCCAGCCCGACGACGAGCGCGCCAACAAAGATCAAGTATGAAGTGCGCACCCTGCGCCAGTTCGCACTCCTGGAGCTTGATATCTGCCTCGGTGTCGCAGTCAGTTCTATTGTCAAGTAGACCTCCTCGACCAATGGCACGGCTGTCGCGTCATTCGAAGCCGCCTTCGTTCCCTGGATGCGGAGCGCGCGACTATTGCCCGTTCGTATAAGCCCGCGCCCCTCTCGGCCGAGTTGGTGGCCAGTTGAGAATCGGTGGAGGGGGCCTTGGTCAACTCGAACTCAACCGGCCGCGAACAAACAGCAAGTGTTCTTGCAGCTATAACCCTTGTTCATGTTCCACCGAGCACTTGCGTTTGGCGTCGCAGTAGTCATCGCGTTCTCACCTGTGTTACAGGATTCGCAGCGAGCACAGGCCGCCGCAGACTCGGTGCCGTCGGTAAGCGACCCGCGCTTCTTTGTCGGAGTCAACATGCCCTGGTTCAACTGGGCGTGCGACTTTGGCTGCGGTGACAAGGGGGGCGTAAAGTCGCCCGCCGTGCACAGCGCGATATCTGACGGCCTCGCTCGGGTCAAAGCCGCGGGCGTGCATACCGTCCGTTGGTGGACCTTTGAGGGCGACCCGACACAGATCACACGCGACGCCTCGGACGCCCCAGCCGGACTCAACCCAAGCGTGTACGCGGACTTCGATGCTGCGCTTGCACTAGCCGATCAATACGACGTTGTCTATGATTTCGTGCTGTTTTCAGCGCCGACCGCGCTGCCGCACAGCTGGATGACCGACTCAGGTCAGCGGCAGCGATTGGCTGATGCGCTCGCGCCCCTGTTTGAGAAATACAAGAACCATCCACGGATTCTTGCCTGGGAACTCTTCAACGAGCCCGAGTGGGACATCTGGAACAGCAAGATTGCCCAGCAGCCAGTGCAGGCCACTGTGAAACTGCTGGCCAGCACCGTCCACGCGCATACCTCGACCGCGGTGACGGTCGGCGCAGCCACCCTGGAGGGTGTGCCTCTGTGGGTGGGTCAGGGTCTTGACTTCCAGTCGCCGCATTGGTACGACCAGATGACTTCCGGCTTGGCCTGCGCGCGCTGCACTGACGTGGCAACACTCAAAGCCACCGCCGGTTTCGACGCGCTACCGATGGTGCTCGGTGAATATTACGCCGGGCCGGACGCTGACGCTCTTCAGCGTTTGAAGGACTTTCGGGCCAAGGGCTACGCGGGCGCCTGGGCATGGTCGTTATTTAGCGACAAGACGAACGACAAGATGCGTGTGGATCTGAACGCCCTGGCGACCTTCGGCGGAGGTTCTGGAGTGACGCCTGCCTTGCCGCCGTCCACCGTCGTTCCCACGGCAGCAGCTGTGCAGTTGCGTGCCAATTGGGTGTCGCCGACCTATGCCTCACCCGGTCAAGCCGTGACATTTTATCAAGACGTGGTGAGCACCCACGACATGAACGTCCTGGTCGACTTCGAGGTGTACGACGACAAAGGCAGCAAGATTTCGCAAACGGCACTCGACAACCAATCGCTCTCAGCAAACGCTGTGACCTCTTTCAGCACCACGTGGGAACTCCCGGCGGCACTACCCGCAGGCCAATACGTCCTCAAGATCGGTGCGTTCTCCCCTGGATGGGGCACTCTGCTGGCATGGAGCGACGCAGCGGGAGCCTTTGTCGTGGAGGCGTTGCCACCCCCAGCTCCACCTGCCTTCAGCGAGGTCGCACCCCCTACCGATCCTCCGGCGCCCGGGTCGGACGATGCGCTCAACTGAGATTCCCTTCGCTCAACTGTTTCTAAACCCGGCATGCATGAATCGTGCAGCGATCGGCCGGTATAAACAGCGAACATGACTGACACGCAGCGTGCCGTTGTGATTGGCAGCGGTCCGTCCGGCGCTTCCGCGGCTCTGATGCTCCTCGAGCGCGGGATTCCGGTGACACTGCTCGAGTCTGGTCACGCATTTCCGGCAGGTCTCTTGGTGCGGGCATTTGGTCGGAATCTGTTCCGCAAGTGGGCGCCCACTGACGACGGATACGCATACGTTGCATCGGGCGATCCGGCTACCGAATGGCAAAGCGCCCTTTTACCGGGCGGACTGTCCAACTACTGGACCGGAGCGGTTCCACGCTTCGCGCCCGAGGATTTCCACGAGGGCGCACGCCTCCACGAACGGTATTGCTGGCCACTCGGCTACGACGATTTGGCCCCGTACTACGCCCGCGCAGAGCGGTTGCTGGGAGTGGTCGCTGAGCGACGCGCAATTCCACAGGTGTCCGCCTCACAGGAGCTCGTGCAGGAGCGCCACCTACCCCGAGGTTGGCGCGCCGTCGCCGAGCAAGCGGAGCGCTTCGGCCAGGGGCTCATGTACTCACCTCTGGCGGATGGTCCGAGCTGGCTGGTGCGCCGAAGCGGTGCGGCATTCAACAGTTTCGATCGGATCGTAGCGCGTTTGGCTCGCTTTCCGCACTTCGAGCTGCGTCTGGGTGCGCACGCCCAACGACTCACGTGGAACGCCGCACTCGGGCGGGTTGATGGAGTGGAATACGCCGATCGCGCAAGCGGCGCGCCGCACCACCTGCAGGCTGGTGCAGTGGTTGTCGCCGCGGGTCCGCTGGCGAGTCCGAAGCTGCTTTTACAATCGGTCTCGAGTGATTTTCCGGAGGGTCTTGGGAATAGCCGTGGTCTGCTTGGGCATTACCTCCACGATCATCCCAAGGACTGGTGTGTACTCGAGCTGGACCGCGCCTTACCTCGCCTGGATCAGCCGCTGTACCTGAGCCGCGCGCCATACGCGGAGTCGCGGCCACTCATGGCCGCCTCGATGACAATTGGTCCGTTGTCCAAATGGGATCGTGTGTTGTCGGTCGGTGGCATCACTACGACTCAGTTCGGCCTGGTGACATTCTCGACGATGTTGCCGGAGGCGAGCAACTACGTGCGTCTGCATCCCGACAAGCGCGACCGGTTCGGTATGCCCGTGCTTGACATCCGCATCCAATATTCGGATGACGTAACTCGAACCATCGCTGCGACACACGCTCGGTTGGGCGCCATCCTGGAGCAAGCTGGTTTGCACTACACACTCGATTGCCCCCTTGAGCGGCTCGTACCGGGCTCGTCCGCGCACTACGCTGGCGCCGCGCGCATGCACGCCTCACCGGAGTACGGTGTCCTCGACGGATGGAACCGCATCCACGAAGTCGACAATGTGGCCGTCGTCGATGCCAGTAGTTTTACGACCGCCGTCGAAAAGAACCCGACGCTGACTGCAATGGCGTTGGCGGCTCGAGCTGCGGATCGCCTCGCCGATGATCTCAGGAACCACCGACTGGGACAACATAGTCAGCGTCTGCATGCAGTACCGTCGATTCGGTAATACCGCCCTGACCACCTCGGAGGTGGGATTCGGTTGCGCCAGGATCGGCGGAGTCTTTCAGGACAGCAGCCGGAGGGAGATCGTAACTTTGCTTCGCCGCGCTCTGGCCGAAGGAATCACCTTCTTCGATACGGCGGACATGTACGCCCAGGGCGAGAGTGAGCGATTGGTGGGTGATGCATTTCGACACAACCGCGATCGCGTCGTGATCGCGACGAAGTTTGGTTATCGCTTGCCAGCCCAGAAGCAGCTCATCAATCAGGTCAAGCCACTGCTGAAGCCGCTCGTCGCTCGGCTCGGCCTCAAATCACAGCAAATTCACAGCGGGCTGCGTGGCACGGTTTCGCAACAGGACTTCTCGTCCAGCTATATCAGCCGGGCGGTCGAAGCGAGTCTAAAACGACTGAAATCCGATTACATCGACATCTACCAGCTGCACGATCCGCCCACCGACGTGCTGCAGCGCGGCGACTTCGTTGAGCCGCTCGAACTGCTGCGGCGGCAGGGCAAAGTGCGTTACTGGGGCGTAGCCTGCCTGGGAACTGACGACGCTCTGGCCTCTCTGCAGTACCCGGCGCTCGCATCAATCCAGGTGGGCTTCAGTGCCCTCGAGCAAGCCGCGCTCGATGCAGCTATACCCCGCGCAGCGGCCCACGGCACCGGGATCATCGCCCGGCAGGTCTTTGCGAGCGGGCTGCTGACCCGTCGGCCTGACGCGCTCAAACTAGATGAGATCGATTCAGACCGGCAGGTTGCCATGCGCAAGCGCGATCAGCTTGTGGCGTACGCCTCGATCGCTAAGGGCTGCGGACGAAGCCCTGCCGAGCTGGCGCTCCAGTTCGCGCTGGCCCGACAGGATGTGTCGGTGGTGCTACTCGGCATCTCGCGGGCCACGCAACTAGACAGCAGCCTGTCCGCCCTGCGTGCCGCGCCACTATCGGCGAATGAGTGTCAGTTGATTTCGGCTTCGAGACGGCCAGGTCGCTGAGCTAACGCCGCTAGGGCCCAGTGTTGTTCGCAATAGTTAGCGTTTACAAGGATCGGTCGGTAACTGCAGCGTACGCACAGGGGTCGATCGCACGTGCCGCTTTCCAACGTCCAGAAGTCGCAGAGCCGATCGGCAATTAAGCCGCAGCGGCTGCACGGCGGCAGGCCAGGCCCGCGACCCCTATGACACACCCGGACATTGCTCGTGCCGCTAGAGCCAGCCACTACCTCGCAAGCCATGAGAAACGAAATTATCAGCGGCCTGTTGACGCCAGGTAGAGCTCGACACACAACGAACGTTGCGAGGTCAATCGCAGACGAAGACCGTACTCAACCGGCGCTCGACTGTCACTGTACTGAGCTGTATGCCCGACCAAATCAGTATATCGCTGATGGCATCCACAATCGTCGGCGTAGGCGCGCTGGGACAGGTCGTGCCTGCCCGCCCCACGCTTCGCGGTCACATCCAGATCGCTCGCATCGATCACTGGTTCAAGAATGTCTTCGTGCTGCCTGGGATTATCGCGGCGATTGGACTGCTGGGCAACATCCCCGCGATGCAAACCCTGTTCGCGCCGACCGCCCCGACGATCCTCGACCGGCGCTAAACCTACCTGAATGAAGACGCGAGTGATTCAAGCGTCGCTTGGTCTGGCCATCGCGTGCGCAGTGGTCATCCTGCTACTGAGAGTAGTCGACGTCAGCGCGGTTGTCACTGCTGTATCCGCGGTCGACCCTACGCTGATCGTGGCAGCGGTTGCGGTCCACATCCTCGCCATGTGGGTGCGGAGCGTGCTCTGGCGTCGGCTGCTTCACCCACGGCCCCCCACTGCCACGCTCTTCCGCGCCTCCATTATAGGGTTCGCCGTAAATTACCTCATGCCGCTGAGAGTGGGCGAACTCATACGAGTATATCTTGTGACGCAGTGGTGCGGGATCGCGTACGGAGCAACGATTGCAAGCCTCGTCGTGGAGCGGGCACTCGATGGTCTTGCCGTGAGTGGCATACTGCTCGTCGCGCTGCTTTTTATACCGGTGCCACTCTACGTGCTCGCGCTGGCGATGGCCGTCGGGGGGATCTTTGGGACGATTGCTGTGTTCCTGATGCTTGCCAGCTGGCGAATAAGCGTTGTCCGTGCGCTTGTGTCCCGATTAATCAGTCTCCTACCAGGTCCGACTCGACCCAAGCTTCAGCGCGTTGCGTGCAGCTTCGCGATCGTTCTGGATCAACTCCGCGATTGGCGCGCGTTGCCGGGACTGCTCGCGCTATCCATTCTGGGCTGGATCTGTCAGTTTGCGGTCTTTTTTGTGCTAATGCTCGGCTTCCCCATGGTGGCGTCCGTGCCAATGGCGCTGCTGGGCGGGGGCGTTGCGAATTTCGCCACGCTCCTTCCGTCGGCACCCGGTTCCGTCGGGGCCTTCGACGCCTCGCTCATCAAGCTCCTCGTGGACGTCCAGCGGGTGAGCGTCGCGAGCGCCGCCGCGTATACGCTTGTCGTGCACGCGGTGATAGTCATCCCGATTGTCGGCCTTGGCGGGCTCATCGTGTGGCGCGCCGACTTCTCCCTCCGTCATCTAGTCTCGCTTGGCCTCCGCATTCGACGCGGTGCACCAGCCGGTACAGTCGCGGGGGCAACGGTTGCCGCCCCCGCGATCAGCACATCGGGGCTGCCCCTCCATGTTACTCCGCTGAGCTAGCGCACTGAGATCTGGGCGGCCTGGTCGTCCCAGCTCAGCAACTGCCCCCAACCCGGTATGAAGACGCCAATCTTGACCGTGTACGTCCCCGTTGGAGTCTGGTTCGACACCGTCCATGCGACCCCGTAGGTGCGCGTCTGCCCGGCGCTGAAGGATTGGTTGTCAAACCACTGCTGGAACATCTTGTGTCCAGTCGAGTCGTAGACCTCGATGTCCACCAGGTCAGTGCTCGCCGCCTGGCTGGTAACCGACGCTTTGATCGACACAGTCGAGCCACGACGAACGGTTGAGGGCGACACGGTAGCGCTCTCGGTGAAGCCACTTTGTACGTTCGGCTGAGGAGTTGGGACCGAGGTCGCGGTTGGTGGAACCCGCGTTGGCGTGGACGTAGCGGTGGCCGGAATCGGCGTTGCCGTAGCCGTTGCCGCCGGGATCATTGTCGCCGTAGCAGTCGCCGGGACCAGCGTCGGCGTGGCAGTCGCTGGAGCCGGCGTCGCTGGAATTGACGTTGCCGTCGCCACGGCAGGCGTGGACGGCGGCGGCACTGATCCACCACCACCACCCGCTCCAACCATCACCAGGTCCACGTTGGCCACCACCAACTGCTGATCAGACGTAATGCTGACCGTGTTGTTCCCAGCCACGACCTCGCTCAGTGGTACCGGCACCGCCAACGTGCGCCAGCTCAGAAACGACTGATCCGGGTACGGCCAGGCCACCGAGTGCGAGTGTCCATTCACCACGTACGTTATCGTGCTCGGCGCGTCATAGTGGAAAAAGTTGAACGTCAGCAGTCCAGCCGCCGCGTTCTGTATCCCCGTCACGTTCGGCACCGTCAGCTGCGGACCATTGCCTGGCAGACTGGAGTAGCCCAGATTGATCTTGCCGGGGTACCCTGCCACCGGGGTCAACGCGTCTGGCGCGTCAAACGCCAGGTCGCGCGCCAGCACCGGCCCGTCAAAGCCCATATTGTCCCACGAGAACGTGTGCTGCGTTTGGCCACCAAACTTCGCCGCGTTGTAGTGCACATCCTCTAGCCACACCAGCCCACGCGTGAAGGTCAGGTTCGCGTTCTGCACCACCGCGATGTGCTTCAGCGGCGCCGTCGTGCCCGCATCCGTCGCGTAGGCGTCGATCTGATTCTGCGAAATGTGCAGCTCGACATGATTCATGTTGCCCGGACCACTCGAGCCAATCACACAATCCAGCATCTGCGAGTGGATGGCGCCACCATTAGCCTGGTCGTCGATGACATAGTTGCGCGACACCACCGCCGAGTCCATCGACCAGCGCTCAAATTGATCGTTCGGACACGCCGGCGCGATGTTGTAGCCCTGGAACGGCTGCGTCGCCGCGGCAAAGCGCAGCCCCAGCCCATTGCGCGGCGCCGCCAGCCACGACCCAAAATGCGTGAACGGCGTCGGGACAGGTTGATCCGTCAGCCAGAACTCCGGCCACTCGGTGTGCGTCCCCAGCGTGTCATTGCTTACGTCAAACGCGACGATGCCCGTGCGTCCCGCGAAGTCAAACGGCTGCTTCGCATACATCGCCAGCGTGATCACGTCATCGTTGTCGTTGACCGCTTCGCGCACCTGACCATTACAGATGATGACGTCATTGTCCGGCTGCACCGTCGTCGTGCCACCGCACGCTTGCATCTGCGTCGGCGACCAGGCGTTGTACTCCTGCTGTCCAAAGTTGGTGCCCGACCCACCAATGGCCCGCGAAACACCCCACAGTGTGCCATTCAGTTGCCCAGAACGATTGCCTATGCCGGCCGGTTGGTCGAACGTCTCGCACAACGCCGTCTGATTCAAGCCACACGGCCCGCTGGCAACTGACTGCGCGTCAGCCACGCCAGCGAATAGCGCGCGTGGCACACCTCCGCCTAGCACAAGCGAAATCACAGCAGTCACCGAGACAACAACTGTGCCAATTGTCCAGCCCGAATTTGGCAACATTCTCATTAACGCACCTCAACAGTCGACGTACGTGAGCAGCTGTACATCCTTTGCAATGTCTGCAGACACGCTGCAGCGCGGCTCAATCCGGTGCTGCGGTCAGGGATAAAGCAGCAAATGTGACGTGCGACTACCACAATCGCCGTCTGCCCGATTTCGTTACCTTTCCAGCGTGCTTAGCTCACCGATCTAAACACCAAGCAACGAACGTGCCGTCCAACACGCGCACCAGTTATCTACTTGGTTACATCAAAGCTAGAAAACGTTACGCACCGTCCGGTTGTTATGACACCCGGCGGCACATGCAACGAGGCCGGCCACGTCGAGCGTGATCGGCCTCGGAGTCCGCCTGGGCGTCCGGTGTGTCACTCCATCCGGAAGTCCAACGTGGGATCGCTGAAGGCGCGCGCTACCTTGAGGAAACCGTTACCGGAGCCGGCACGACATCTTCCCACAGGACTGGCGTCGGGGGCACAGAAACGGGCTTCTGGACTCGTACGGCGCTCTTGGAGGAGACGCAATGGCGTTCGACGAAGTACCACAGGCACCAGCCCAGCGCGAACGATGTCAGCGCCCCCAGAATAGCCAGCTCAGCGCCGAGGGGTAAGCGCGGATTCTGCCAGAGCCACCATGCCGACATCAGCGCCAGCCATGGGTAGTGCACGATGTAAAGCGAATAGGACATGTCGCCGAGCGGCGCCAGCCATCGCGCAACTGCCTCCACCCGATGCCGCAGCGAGAGCGGCAAATCCAACATGATGAAGGCCAGCACCACTGCGAACGCCGCGCTCATCAACAGATCGGTGCCTGGATCGACAAAGGTCACGTTGGCCCCATTCAAGTAGTTCACATGCCTCAGCGCGAGAACCACCGCCACGCCCATGCCGAGGGCCACTGCCAACGGAGCCAGGAGCCGCAGGCCCGGTAGCCGAATTCGCCCAGCGTACGCCTCGGCGATTGTCGCACCCGCGCCCCATACAACCCAGTAGGTGAGCACGGTAACAATCCACTGGGGCAGCGCTACTCCGAACCCGCCAGCGGCGAACGCAACAACAGAGGCGCCGCCCACCACGGCCAGCATGCCCAACGTACGTAGGCGGGTCGAGAGCACCAACACTACGGGATACAGGACATAGAACCAGAACTCCCAAGCAAGCGACCAGAGCGGGGCATTGTTGCCCAACGGCGGCACAATGAGACCGCCTTGCATCAGCAAGTTGCCAATTACCGTGGGAAGGGAGAAGTCCGGGCGGGCAAGCGTATTCAAGCCCTGATAGGCGGTCTGCCCGGCGTAGAAGCCCGGATTAATCTGAAGACCGACGTAGTCGAGAATCGCCGTGAGTACCAGAGCGACCAGGAGTGCTGGATATAAGCGCTTGATGCGACGCCGAGCGAACGACCGAATGTCAAGGAGTTTTCGTTTCTTGAGCGACTCGTTGGCGGTGCTCAGCAGGGTCGCCTGCCGATAGTGGATGCAGAAGCCGCTCAGCAGAAAGAACAGTAGAACCGCATGGTGCGAGTAGTCGAGACTCGCCGAGAGCGTCGCGAGCACTGTGCCAAAGCCGTGCTGCCCACTCTCCAGGTATTCCTTGTGCGTGGCCCAGAGAAACCAGCGCGCGTGGCTGAGCATGACGTATAGAGCCGCCAGACCGCGCAAAGCGTCCAGGACTGAAAGACTCATCCGGGGCGGTGTAGTTCTGGAGTTAGTCTGCAGCACTTCCTATCTTCCTCGAATGTCACGCTCCCGTGGAACGCACCTTGATGGAGTCTGGCAGCCAACCCTGTGACGGACAATCGAGCGACGGTTGAGAAGCAGTAGAGGCTCGATCGGTTGCGACGCTGTGAGTGCTCAGCAGCCCCCGCCATCTGCGCTGTCGTCGGCTGGGGCGTTATCGCAATCGGGTGCCGGCGTAGTCGCTGGCGACATTTCGGCGGGCGGGGGAGTCTCCGAGGGTGGCGAAATCTCCGCGGGCTGCGGAGGCGGAGCGGGTGGCGGAGGCGCCGGAGCAGCTGACTCCTGGCCCGCCGGTCCAATCGTCGGACCCGCGGCGACAAGTATGATGTTCACGTTCGCGAGCGCGAGCTGTTTGTCAGCGGTGATGCTGACGGTGTTCGTCCCTTCGACGACATCGGACACTGGCACCGGTACCGCCAACGTGCGCCAACTGAGAAATGACTTGTCCGGGAACGGCCATGCTACCGAGTGCATGTGGCCATTCACCACATACGTGATCGTGTTCGGCGCGTCATAGTGGAAGAAGTTGAATGTCAGCAGTGCAGCCGCCGCGTTCTGCATCCCGGACACGTTCGCGATGGTCAACTGCGGACCATTACCTGGCGGGCTACTCCAGCCCAGATTCAGCTTGCCCGGGTAGCCCGCTACCGCCGTCAGCGCGTCGACAGCATCAAACGACAGGTCGCGCGGCAGCACCGGCCCGTCGAAGCCCACGTTGTCCCAGGCAAATGTGTGTTGCGCCTGACCGCCAAACTTCGCTGCGTTGTAGTGCACGTCTTCGATCCAGATCAGCCCACGCGTGAAGGACAGGTTGGCATTCGGCACCACCGCGATGTGCTTCAGTGGCGCCATCGTGCCCGCGTCAGTCGCGTACACGTCGATCTGTGACTGCGAGACATGCAGCTCAACGTGGTTCATGTTGCCCGGCCCACTCGAGCCGATCACACAGTCGAGCATCTGCGCGCGGGTCGAGCCGTTCCAGGCCTGATCGTCCAGCACGTAATTGCGCGATACCACGACCGAGTCCATCGACCAGCGATTGAACTGGTCGCTCGGACACGCCGACGCGATGTTGTGGCCCTGACCCGGCAGGGTTGCTGCTCCAAATCGCAGACCCACCCCATTCCGCGGCGCCGCCAGCCAGGAGCCGAAGTGGGTGAATGGCGCCGGTACCGGCTGATCAGTCACCCAGAACTCTGGCCATTGGGTATGCGTGCCTTGTGTGTCATTACTCACGTCGAACGTGATGGTCCCGGTCCGTCCAGCGAAGTCGAAGGGCTGCTTCGGGTACATCGCCAGGGTGATCACGTCCTCGTTGTCGTTGAGCGCTTCGCGCACCTGACCGTTACAGACGATGATGTCGTTGTCAGGCTGGGCGGTCGACGTGCCACCACACGTCCGCAGCTGCGTCGGCGACCAGGCGTTGAACTCCTGCTGTCCAAAGTTGGTCCCAGAGCCGCCGATGGTGCGTGAGACACCCCACAGTGTGCCGTTCAACTGACCGGAACGGTCACCTATGCCTGCCGGCTGGTCGAACGTCTCGCACAACGCCGGCTGACTCAACCCACACGGTCCAGTTCCAGCCGCCTGCGCGTGGGCACTGCCAGCGACGATTGCGGCCGCCACGTTCAGGGAGCCAAAGAATAGGCCCAGAAACCCGATCAAGCGTCGCATCAAGCCCTCCGCTCTCCGACGAGTATGCCCATTGGCGACGCCGTCAACGGTTGACGTAGGGGTACTGGCGTTCGTCGCTCCTTGCGCGGTGTTACGCAATGTCGTTCTACGAAATACCAGCAGAAGGCTGCAAGCACGATGGCCGAAAGCACGCCCGCCACACCGAGCTCGCCGCCCACGGGCAGAGTCGAGTGCCACGACAACCACCACGCCGAGACGAGCACCAGCCAGGGCAAATGCACTACATAGAGCGAATAGGAAATGGCCCCCAGCGGCGCAAGAAGACGCGCACACCGTTCTATGCTCACTCCCAACCTCGGCGGCATGCGGAGCAGCAGGGTTGCCAGCAACACTGCCAGGCCCGTACCCCAGGCCAGATCGTAGAACCGCCACCAGCCGGGACGAGCAGTGAATTGCCCCAGCAGGATGATGAGCACCACGAGGCCGACGAGGCTCAGCGGTGCCAACCACTGCAGGCCCCGCGCACGGATGCGTCCGGCATGCGCCTCAGCTACCAGAGCGCCCATGGCCCAAACGATCCAGTACATCAGTAGCACGGGAATCCAGACCGGCGTACCACTCGCTTGATAGGCCGCCAGACTCTCGCCTGGAGCCGGCGTGGAACTGGGGATAAGTATGAGGGCAACGAACGAAATGAACGTGGTTGCAATCATCATGCCCCAGGCACCCATTCGCCCGGATGCAAGCAAGAGCACCGGGTACAAAAGGTAAAACCCTGCTTCAAAGGCCAACGACCATAGCGGTCCGTTCGAGCCGAACGGCTGCACGGCAAAGCTCGGCTGCATAAGCAGATTGCCGACAAACGTGCCGAGCGAGTGATCGGGCAGCGGTGCAGTTGATGATGGCGACAAGGTCAGGCTCTGGTAGAACGCCGGATTGAGCTGCCCGCCAAGAGAGTCGAACACGAACGTGAGCACCAGGGCGAGAAGCAACGGCGGGTAGAGGCGGCGAAATCGGCGCTGGGCATAGGAGCGCACGTCTAACAGCGCGCCAAGGGACCGCGGTCGCGCTCGATCGGGCCCGGGGGGTGATGCGAGCGTCTTGGCTTGTCGATAATGAATGCAGAATCCGCTCAGCAGAAAGAACAACAGCACCGCTTCGTGCGGCCAGCGGAGCAAATGGTGTGCGACGTATGCGAGCACGAGCGCGGGGCCTCGGTCGCCGCTACCAACCGACTCGTCCATGCCGGCCCATAGGAGCCCTGAGACGTGGCCCAGCATGACATAGAGTGCCGCCAGACCCCGCAAGGCATCCAGGACGGCGAGGTCGAGATTCCTCCGTGGGAGCGACGCCGATCCGCCGGGCGTCACTTCACTGACATGGCTCATCATTCGCGGACACGGTCGAGTACGCCGACTGTACCGAGTACCACGCCAAGCAGAATCGGAATACGGGGTTCAGTGAGTCCGAGATCGACATAGCAATACACCAGGGACATGACGATGGCCGTCGTACCGACTAGCGCGAATGTCTTGAGATCAAGCTGCGGCAGCGTTTTGGCCAACCACACTGACCGCGCGACGCCACCCAGGACCAGCCCAAAGAAGCAAATGAAACCCAGCGCACCGGTCTTCATCCACACCCACAGGATGTCGTGGTGTGATTCGTAATTCCAGAATTCAAAACCTGAAATGTCGGGAACGGTGACGACCTGCAGAAACGGCCGGCCAAAGCCGATGCCTAGTAGCGGGTCAGACGCAATAGTTGCACGCACATTGATCGCTTCGAGGTCCCGCCAGGCATTCGATGACGCGTCACGCGCGTCGGGACTGCTGATAGAGCGCACCGCGCGGGCGCCCTGGCCCAATGTGCCCCCGCTGTTCCAGAACAACGGTAAGTACACGGCTGCAACCAGTAGGCCCGGTAGTGCGATAAGTAGGAACGCCTTGCGCTTGATCGTGACCAGCGCGAATGTAAATGCGGCAAGCGCGACCATCACTGCGATGACGCCTGCGCGACGTTCGCTAACCATCAGCGTGTAGACCATCGCAAGTCCCAGGAAGGGTCCCGCTACCCGCTGCCAACGTGGTCCGCTGCTAAAGACCTGCTGGGCGAGCACCAACACAACCAGCAAACCCCATATGACGACCCCGTCGTGCGAATACCAGAACTCCTGCGCGGACCCAAGCAAGCCGTTGTTGATGAGTGCGAACTTTCGCCACACCCCATCGATGGCAGCCAGGCTGACGCACACAAAGATGAGACTGGTGAGGGATCGAACGTGTGCCCGCGTGCGGATGGTGTTCGTGACCAGGATGTAACTGAGCACCATACAGAAGAGGAACCGCGACTCCCAGAACACGTAGTTGAAATTCGCTCCCGCGACCATCCCGCGTACAGCACCGAACACCAACGCGAGCACGAACAGAAACATGGGGCGGCCAAAGAATCCGCCCTGGAATTGAATCCGGCGGCGCATGATTCCGTGGGCCAACCAGATGCACGAGATGACCAGCAACAGCATCTCGAGCGGGATCAGGATGGCCCCGTTGATTTTGAGCGTCGTCTGGATCGACGCGTATAGATACGCAGCCGGCGCCATCAGCGGGTCCAGGTACACACCGTCGAAGTACAGAACCATGCCGAACAGCAAAAACACCCCGGTCCGTGGCTGCACGCAAATCGCTATCAAGGCCACAACAACTGCGAGCACCGCCACCGCCGCCATGTTGGTGGATAACACGAGGCGGGCGAAGGCCAGGGACAGCGCGGCGGCCAGCACGATCAACCACGCCAGGCGTCGTCGACCCGTGCCCACGAACCAGGTTGTCGAAGATTCAGAGGCGTTGAGAGCGGCAGCCATCAGGCCCGTGGTCGCGACGTTTCCCTGGTAGCTGATTGATGCGCGCAGATCGCAAAGCTCACGTCATGTACCCAGGACGGAGGAAGTACAATGCGGTAAGCGCGACGGCGATGCCAACGCACAGCATCCGTTCGCGACGCCCAAAGTCCCTGGCGAAGGTGCCCACGCCGACGGCGGCAAATATCGCCAGAAGCATCATCGCCATGCCTGATCACCTACCTTCAAATGCCGGCAAGTCGACGCAGCCAACCGGGTATTGCGGAGTCTGAGCCATTGATGACCAGTCCGCGCATCTTGCCTGGTTCGATGTGTTCGACCGCGCGGTTGAGCAACCCCATCGGGGTAATGCCTGCGCGTACAACACAAATGACGCCATCGGCAAGATCGGTCAGCAGGATTGCATCGCTGTTGGCCAGAATCGCTGGCAAGTCGAGGATGACGACGTCATAGCTCTGCCGCATCGTGTCTACGATCGCTGCCATGTGACTGGAGCGGAGGGGTCGGCCGGGTATGCTTTCGCTCTCACCCGCGGGTAGGATGTGCAAATTCTCGAGGAAGGTCGGGCGGCAGGCGCTCAACAGCGGCTCTCGATTAACCAGACAGTCCAGCAAACCCGGGCTGGAGTCGATTCCGAAGTCTTCGGCGAGCACGGGTCGCCGCAAGTCGGTCTCTACCAGCAACACGCGCCGGTCCGGAAAATCCTGGGCGATGGTCACTGCGAGTCCGACGCCCACCGTGGTTTTGCCCTCACCCGCGAGAGCGCTGCACACGGCCAGGACTTCAGCAGCGAACCCGGTCCCTGCCCGCGTGTAGATACCCCGAAACAGCTCGTCACCGCTCGGGAATACCCATTCGCCGGTAGCATCGGACAGGTTGGCCAATTCCCTGCCGCTGGGGTTTGGACGGAGCCAGGCTCCACCAGCAGAGATATCATTGTCAGGCACGTCGTGCTGGAGCGGAGCCGCTCCATCTGCCCGCGGATCTGCACTTATGCTCATTTACTTGGCTCCACCTGGCAGCGGCAGCGCCATGCCAGCCGGGGCACCGATCGCACGTCGCGTCGCCCCGGTGCGTAGTTTCTTTGGAACGCGCTTGAGCTGAAGCATTGGGACGGTGCCCAGCACCCGCAGACCTGGCGCGAGATCCTGCTCAGAGCGGACCGAGCGGTCGCTCGCTACCAGCAAGACAAGGAGCATCCCAGTCAGCCCAAGCCCGACCACAAGTGCGGCGATCGGATAGATAATGATCTTCTTGATCTGTGGAGTGGCCGTCGTGGCAAGTTGCGGCGCATCCAGTACTTGAAACCCGTACTGCTGCCCTTGCTCGGACATCATGGAGTCTTGCTGCGCCTGGTTGAGCGCGGCTTGAGCATTGTGGACGTCAAGCTGCGCCGCCTGCAGGTTGGACTGAAGCGTAGCCAGCTTCGGATCGAGCATCGCCACCGAGAGGCCCGTCGACGTGTCCGGTTGAGCCTGGTCGGCACTATTGGCCTGGACTATGGCGGCATATCGCCGTAGTTCTTGACCTGCTTTGGTGAGCTGCTGTTGAGAATCCTGTAGGCGTGAGGTGTAAAAATCAACCGCGACACTGGCCTGGTCCGCCTGGTCCGCGGCAGTTTTCTCCTGGTACGCATCGACAATCGCTTTGCACAATTCGTAGGAGATCTGGGCAGTCGCGCCCTGAACTCGAATCACGAGCAGATGGTCACTCGTGGCAGCGGCCGAAGTTGCAGATGCGGCGCTCCCGATTGTCACATCGCGCGCGACGAGATCGGCAAGGCGCGTTTGACCGGCTGCCGACCCAGCCAGGGGGGCGAGCGACGTGCGCTGGACCACGTCGGTCAGAAAGGCGCGCGTGCGAAGCAGCTCGCTCAGGCGGCCAGACTGCGTCTGGACCGCGCTGACCCAGGCGTTTGAACCATCTCTGGTATTCAAGTAGGCCGGACGGTCGATCCACACACTCACCGTGGTCTCGTAGACCGGTGGCAGGTTCAGCATCGCGATCGGGGTGACGATCCCCGGAATGAGCAGCGGCGGAAGCAACACCAGCAGTTTGTGGCGAAAGAATGCTTCTAGTAGCTTTCTGAACACGCGGCCCTCCTGGAAACTGGCCGAGCTTCTACCAGCGCTCCACCGAGGTCCAGCAGTGGCTGTAGTCGGAACTCTCCCATAGTGTTGCCCGACATTCTGGGGACACGCCGCAGCAGGGCGTGTTTGGGCAGGGTTGAGAAACGGTTGACTGGCCGCCCGATGAGATCACAGCTCATCTAGCGGCCGGACCATTGGACCGTATGCTGAGCGTAGGCCGCGGGGTACTCGACACCCCCGTCAAAGGTCGCCCAGAGAACGATGAGCAGAAATGCGGCCATGGCGCCCACCACAATCAGGCCAAGGATGGCTGGTCCGCTCAGTATCGCCACACGCTCCTGAACGATGGGTCGAGCTACCGACCGACGGTCGAAAAGAACGCCCTGCCGCTCGCGTGCGGATATCGTCGTCAACGCGATCCGCTGTGTTACCTCGGTCACCCGCTCGTTGCGCCGCATGCGCGCGCATTCGAGGTCATAGCGGGCGCGGTCCTGGGCGTTGCTGAGCACCTTGTAGGCGGCGTTCAGTTGTCGGATGCGGACTCCCGCTTCGGCGCTGGCGTTGACATCCGGATGGTAGTTGCGGGCGAGAATACGGTACGCCGCCTGAATCACATCGACGCTGGCACGCGGGCTGACTTCAAGCAGCTCGTACAGGTCGATGAATTCGTGCCGGTGCGCTCCTGGCTTGCCGTCAGACCGCTTGCGGCCTGGTGCGGACATCAAGCTGGCCCAGCGAGTACGATCTGTCCCTCGGAAAGGCCGCTGACGATCTCTGCGCTGTCAGCGGTCGTGATTCCTACCTGCACGCTGACCAGCCGGCGAAGGTTTCCATCCTGAACTTCCACTCTCGCTTTGCCACCCGACTGGTGGATCGCGGTTTTGGGAACAACCAGCACGCCCTGCTTTTGCTCGAGGTTTACGATCACCTGGACCGGCGTACCGAACCTGGGCGCCTGACCGTTGGTCCAGTTCACTCGGAGAGTGGCCGAAGGTCCGGCGCTGCCGTCATTTTGCACCGGCGTGAGGCTTGCCACCGTCGCCTGGATGGGTGCGGACGCACCGGCGGCGGTGACGACCTGTACCGTGGCTCCCTGATCGACCGCCAACCGTCGAGCGTCGGCGTCGGCGAGATCCACGTGCACAACGGGCGCCCCGCTCTTCGCCAGAATCAAAACTGGTTTGGCCGAAGTGATCGTATCGCCAGACTTGGCGCGCACGGCCACGACGCTGCCATCGAAGGGCGCTGTCATGCGGTTATCTTGTAGTAACCGCTCCAGACGAGTAACTTCAGCCTGATCCTGGTCGATCGCGGCCTGCAACGCGCCCAGGTCCGGACCCGCATCGGTGGCCGCCGGCCCGCGCTGTGCGGCGTCCAAGGTTGACTGTGCTTTGCGGACCTGGTCCTGCGCGGTGGCCAGCTCCAGCGGTGTTGGATGGCTGAGTGCCTCGTCGTAGTTCGCCTGCGCTTCCCCTAAATAGTGTCTGACGTACTCGACATGGGCTCGCGCGTCGTTCAGCGCCGTCTGGTCCGGACCCGCCTGCAACGTGGCCACCTTATTCTGAGCGGTGGTCTCTGCGTCCCGGGCATCCTGGACGCGCTGCTTGGCCGCGCGCAGGTCTGTCGTCGAGGAGGGCTGCTTAAGCTTCGCGAGTGCAGTCTGGGCTGCGTCGAGGGCCATCTGGGCATCCTGGATGGCCGCATCGCGCTGGAGACTGGCGAGGGCCGGGTCGACTTTAGGATCAGGTTTGCTGGCCTGGGCGACTTTGAGCTGCGTTTGAGCGCGCTGCACGGCGCCATCGGCGGCACGGACTGCGTTCGCGTCGGGCCCCTTGGTGAGGGCATCAAGATCGGCTTGTGCTTTGGCGAGCGCGATCTGGTTCACGGCCAACTCGCGCTGCGCGGCGCGGATCGTGTTCTCGTCCGGGCCAGCCTCCAGTTTGTCCAAAGCATCCTGGGCTTGCTGAAGCTGTGCCTGACCGTAAGTCACCGCGGTTTCTTGCGCCTGCCGATCGCTCGCCGACTTGCCCGCTTGCACCGTTTTCAGATTTTCGAGAGCGTGCTGCAACCCGGCTTGAGCGTCGAGTACCGTTTGTTGCTGCTGTTGCTGTGCAGAGACGGCGCGCTGGGCCGCCGCCTGCTGGAGCCCCTGCGCTTGAACGAGGTTTGTTTTCGACGTCTGAAGTCGCGTACGGGCCGTATCTAGCCGCTGCGTGAGATCGGCGCCGTCCAACTTGATCAACAGATCACCTTGTTTGACGGACTGGCCTTCCTTGACCACGACCTCGTCGACAACGCTGCGCTGGGGATAGGTCAGAGGTACCTGTTCCTGTGCGGCAACCAGACCGTCCAGCGAAAGTGTCTCAGTCAGCGACGCCCTGGTTACCGGCACGCGTCGCACAGTGGCGGCCCCTGTTCTCACCACGGTCGGCGTTGCCTGCCGAACCACGACTGGGGCTGCCTGAACAGGCTGAGATGGTTGAGGCACTGCGACTGAGCCGGAATCCCCGCCGGACTGCACGAACGGCAGGCTGACCGGACCGCACGCCGCGGAGAAGCCGATGACAAGCAGGCCTCCGGCGGAGAGAAGTGCCCACCTTCTCGAATGAATCGTCATGACCCCTGGATCGTAACCAGGCTCCGTTGAGCCGCTAGCCCGCGGCTAATTGGTTGACGATTGAGATCTGGTTGAGACTGCGCCTCGGGCGGGTATCAGGCTGCGTACCAGTCGGAAATGCGCGCAAACAGCACACGTGCAAGCGCGGCAACATCGCGGCCCGCGCTTGGACCAACCTGGTCGATTCTCGCCGCCAGGTACAGCTTATAATAGTCATTGGGCTGACCCGCGATTCCGTCAAGCACGGCGAGCGTCCACGGCAGCGGCCCATTGCCCAGCAATCCTCGACGCTCGCCGTAGCCGTACATCACCAGCCATTGCTCTGCGCCCCGCTGCGCAACGAGTGCGCTGATGCCATGATCGTCGACGGGCACCACATCACTAGGCGCCGGCACCACTGTATAACCGTTACCCAGGAACGGTACCTCGGCCCCGGCGCCGTACAACTTGGGCGCCTGGCTTGTAACGATGGTCAAGGTCGCCGTCGCCCCGGCGTGATTGCGAAACGTCCGCGTTGCGAGATCGGTCTTGCGCCCAGCATCAGTGTTGTGCTCGACAGCGATCGGTCCCGTGGACCACTGATCCGAGGCATATACGGCCTCCACGTTTGGCCAACGCGGCGTCCCGGCGTTGCCCTGCGGGTCGCCGAACAGCGCGTACGCTCCGGCGCCGGCGAGCAGCACCGAGATCAGGATGATGTAGCGAAAGCTGGCAGCTTGCATCCGACAATTCGACTCACGACCAACAGGCCGAGCAGCGACACTCCAAACAGAATCAGGCTTGATGCGCCGTGAAAGAATCCGAGCGCCGCATCTTCGCCAAACGAGTTGCCCACGACAAGGACGAGCGTCACGCGCACCGTGTTCGCGATCACCACGAGGGGCAACACCGCGGCGAAGACCGCCACTCGACCCTGGAGCGAGCCGCGGGTCGAGTACATCCACAACGCCGCGAGCGACAACAACGACAAGAGCGAGCTCATACCCGAGCACGCTTGGGCGACGACGAACGCATACGCGGGCGAGGACGACGCCGAGTGCAAGACCAGACCATCACGCACCACGTCCAGACCAATCGCGTGACCCGCCCAACCCGCGCCGACTGCTGTGACGTCCTGAAGCACAAAGCCCACGGAGTTGAGCAGACCGCGGTACAGGCCGAGCCCGAAAATGAGGAACCCGGCCGGAAATGCGACGATCCGTGCAGCCCGCCAGCCCCACAAATACGCTGCCACGCCAATCAGCAGCGGACTCACCGCCACCCCAGCCAGCACGTGAATCCCCGTCCGACGACTCACCAGCGTGAGGACTATGGCCCCGAGGACGAGGACCAGTCCAGCCGCCCGACCTGGGCCGATGCTGCGCCGGAGCGCCGCGCGCCGCCACCAGAGGATTGCGAAGGCGATCGGTGGAATGAGAAACCCGTAGGTGAACTCCTCATCCGAGGTCCACACGTCGACCGCGTGGACGAACGCCGGCAGCACGAGCACGCCAAGGCCCAGAACAAGCCCGGCGCGCAGTGCGACGACCGACCACCTTCGCGATTCCAAGGCAGTATCAGTCGTGGCGGCGTCCGCGCGCGCGCATGCGTTCGCCGCCGGGCGGCTTCTTCGCAGGAAGTCCTCGAAGCTGCGGGACTGTAGTCGGACGCCGCGATGATCTCGTGTAAAAACCGGTATGAAAGCGGTTGAGTCGCATACGCTGGATCGATCAGTACGCGCCGCGATTGGTCAGCACCGCCGGAATCGTCCGCAACAGAATTTCGAGATCCAGGCTCATGGACCAGTTGCGGATGTAGTGCAGGTCAAGGCGGACCATGTCGTGGAACGGCACCTCGCTTCGGCCGCTGACCTGCCACAGACCAGTGAGGCCTGGTACAGCGCGCAATCGCCCGAGCTGCCAATCTTCATACTCTTCAACCTCAGATGGCAGGGGCGGCCGCGGGCCAACCAGGCTCATCTCGCCGCGCAGCACATTGATCAGCTGAGGCAGCTCGTCCAGGCTCCAGCGGCGGAGGACGCGGCCGACGGCGGTCACACGCGGATCGCGGCGCATCTTGAACAAAGGTCCGGTCGCCTCGTTGTGGGTGCGCAGGGCCTCGAGGCGCCGCTCAGCGTCGACGCACATCGAGCGGAACTTCAGCATCGAGAAGTGCCGGCCGTCTTTGCCGACCCGTGTCTGGCGATAAAACACCGGGCCCCGTGAGTCGATCTTGATCGCCAGCGCGATGACCCCGAACACGGGCGCAATGGCCACCACTCCGAGACCGACCAGCACCAGGTCCAGCGCACGTTTGGCCCAGCTCACCGCGGCGACAGGCACGAATCCGATGTAGCGTCGCCCGCCGAGGTCGTGGACTTCAAAACGTCCGGGTAGCAGCTCACCGAGCTCCGGCAGCAGCTTTACCTGCACGTGCCGTCGGAAGCCGCGCGCAAGCATCGTGTCTACCTGTTCGCGCCGATTGGCCGGAAGCGCGATGACGAGCTCGTCGACGGCGTACGCCTGGACGAGCTCCTCGAGCTGCGAGACAGGTCCCAGCAGGGGCAGCTCGAGACGCTCGAGATCGCTGCCGTTATCGACGTACCCGACCACCTGGTAGTCGCCCGTCAATTCGGCGGCCAGCTCACGGCCCAGGCGATTAGCCCCGACGATCAGCACCCGGTTGGCCGGCGAGAATGCCTCGCGCAGCCTTTCGTACACTCGGTGGGCGACGGCACGCCAGATCGACAGAGCGGCAACTGAAACGAGCCAGCCACTAGCAAGCCAAAGCCGCGAAAAAGCCTGATCGCCCAGAAAGTACGAGAAGGTCACGGCCAGCACCAACGCCGTGGAGCTCGACGAAATGATGCTCCGCAGCCGGACAGGCCAGGAGCGCGGCCGCTCGAGATCGTACAGCCCATGTGTCGCGAGCAGGATGCTGGCGAGCAGGCCTTCCAGGACGGCCAGGCGAATGTACCGATCGAGCGCAAGCGTGGGCAGGCTCTCGTCCACGGAAAAACGCGCGAAGTACGCCACCAGAAAAGCACCCGCCACGAGGACAATGTCGGCCACGATCAAACACAGACCAACCAGGCTGGGGAGCCATTGCCTACGTCGGTTGTCAGCGGCGGCCCAACCGGCTTCGGTCCGTGGCTGTACTGGCCAGACGTACTCGTCGACTCGCAATTGCGCGGTGCTCATGCCTGCTCGTTTCTCCACTTACGCTGATGCGCCGACTCCCCGGCGGATTGGATCTCACTTCGACGGCGGACCCGGCTGGCTACGAAGGCAAGCGGCGGAAGCCCGCTCAGCAGCCACACCGATCCAAAGTACGCACTGGTGGCCACCAACAACATGGCCGAACGGAGCCCGCCCATGGGTGCATCGTCGGTGTCGTTCCACCCCAGATCACCCGAGAGCCCATGGGCGCTAGGCAGCTCGTCGATCATGAACTGACAGCCAGCGCCTCCGATGGCTCAGGGGTCTGACCGGCCAACGCGAGGCGCGCCAGCATGGGCAGGTCGTTCACGAGATAGCGTCGCCACAGGCGCGTCGGCTCATGGACCAGTCGGAAGGCCCATTCCAACCCGCTCCGCCGCATCCAGAGCGGTGCGCGCTTCACCGAGCCCGCCAACAGGTCGAATACGCAGCCCACACCCATGGCGACGGGCACCTGCAGTTGGTGCTGGTGCTCGCGGATCCACAGGTCCTGGCGGGGTGCGCCCAGAGCAACGAACAGCAGGTCCGGATTCGCGCGACGGATCATTCGCACGATGCGCTCGTTCTCCCGGTGACGCAACGAGCCAATCGGTGGCGAGTACGTGCCGGCGACCTTCAGTCCTGGGTACAGGGCCTGCAGGCGGAGGCCCGCCGCTTCGGCCACGCCCGGGCCGGCGCCAAGCAGAAATACGCGTAGGCCCTGCTCGGCCGCGATGCGACAGCTTTCAGTGACCAGCTCGACGCCGGCAACTCGCCCGGGCAGCGGCTGTCCACGCAGGCGCGACAACCACACCAGCGGCATGCCGTCAGCTACGGCCAGGTCAGCGTGGTTGAGCGTCGCCTGGAACTCAGGATTGCGTGCCGCGATGCTGAGGAAGTCCAGGTTGACGGTCACCACCTGATGCGGCTGGCCCGATCGCAGAAACTGCCGAATACGCTCGACCGCGGATGTCAGGTCAATCTCGTCGATGAGTGTGCCGCCCAGGTCCAGCCGCGGGCGCGCACTCCCATCAGGCCTCGAGTACGACGTCAGGCTCTGCACCAGGTGCGGCGACGGCGACAGCAATAGGTGCGGCGACAGGGAACCCGATGCCACTACTTCAGTCGCCATGCGGGGTTCCTCCTCGATCCAGAATCACGTGCGGGGCTCATCAAAATCTCGGTCGGCACTTTTGGTCGTTGGAGCATGATTGGCCCGCGCGGTAAGGGGTGCTGTTCAGGCCAAGTCAAGATCTGGTTGCGCCACCTCTCGAGCGCGTGCCGCCAAAAAACCACCACGTCTCAACCTCGGGCAAGCCCGCGGGATGGGTCGGGCGCGCCGTGCGCTAACTGGGCGTAACGCCGGTCGGAGTTCGCCTAGTGCGCACCCAGGACGTATTGCGCTCGCCAACAAGCGCCCGCGCGTACAGTCCCAGCTTCCACACGATGTACATCGGCGCCATCCCCAGAGCCAGGTAGATGCCCGCGGGCGCCCGCACCAGCGCAAGTGCCGCGACCAGGTGCACCACGTACACACCCAGGCACAGCGCCGCGGCAACGGCCAACCAGCCGGCGCCCAGCAGCAGCGCGACTGGTATGGCCAGGCCGGCGAGTGCAAACGGAACCGACATAGGGGGGATCGCCTGCTCGAACGCCGCGTCAACCTGCAACCAACTGCGCCGCCGTAGCCCATCCCAGACAAGGCGTGGCACTTGCTGGCGAGCGAGCTCCAATCGGCCGCGCTCCCAGCGATCGTTCTGACTTGCCGCCTGGTCGAACGTGACCGGCATGTCGGCCTTGACCCAGGTCTCGGGCGCGAACTCGACCCGAATGCCCTGCGCCACCAGGGCTAGCTGGAACTCGACGTCCTCGGCCAGCGTGAACCAGCGCCAGGCAAAACGCTCCAGAATCGACGCGGTGAAGCACATGCCGTTGCCCTTCAGGCCGGCCGACAAACCGAAGCGCGCGCGACCTAGTGGTCGCACATAATGCACGGCCGCCAGCGCCGCGTAGCGCAGCCCGGCAACCGATGAGTGTTCGGGGTTGAGCACCGAGTAGTACGCCTGGATCGCCTGGGCGCCGCCCTCGAGCCGGGTGTTCATACACCGCAGAAAGTTGGCCGCCAACACCGAATCCGCATCGACGACAACAAACGCGTCGTACGCCCGATCTTCGGCCTGGAGTTGTTGGAGTAACCAGCGCAGCGCAAAACCTTTTGCCCGCTCTGAGTCGTCGAACCGCTCGTAAACGCGGGCGCCGTGCGCGCGCGCAATTGTCGCCGTTGCGTCATCGCAATTGTCGGCAACAACGCACACGTCGAAGGACCCGACGGGGTAGTCCAGTAGCGCGAGGTTCATCAACAGGCGCTCGATCACCGCAGCTTCGTTGTGCGCCGGAACCAGGATGGCAAACCGACGGGTGCGCAGAGTGACATCTGTCTTGCGCGGGCGGGTGATCAATGCGGAGAACGTCAAGAAAGCGAGATAGGCGGCCAGCAGGACCTGCGCCGCCACAAATGCGCCTAGCGCAGCGGTAAATCCCATTGAGATGATCTGCATCAATCTGAAGTTCGCCTGGGCAACGCGTCAGGCCGACGGTACTGGCGACCAGAGCGGCGCCGAGGCTTCCAATTCCGCCGCCGCAGCGACGATCTGACGCATGCGTTCGGCAAAGTGATCGACGGTGAGCAGACGCTCGACGGTGTGGCGACCCGCGACGCCGAGTTGGCGGCGTTCATCCGGATGAGCCAGCAGGTGCTCGATAGCCCGACGGAGCGCAGCCGGGTCATCGGGCGGCACATAGAAGCCGGTTGGCTCGATGGCGATCCCGGCATGGTCGGCGAGCGTGCGCACCATGCTCGGCGGCCGCAGCCGTGGCGCTCGGCCGCGGGTCGCTTTCCGCCGGTCTTCAACCACATCCGTTTGCCCCAGGCTGTGTGTGACGATGACTGCTTTGGACATTGCCATCGCCTCGAGGATTGTGGTCACCCCAGCCTGGAAGTCGATGTCATCCAGCGGTACGACGACGATGCTCGACCGTGCGTAAACATTGCGTAACGCCGCGTAGTTGAATGCGGAAACGTGTACGTTGGATGGCAGCGACTGGTCGGCAGCCGTATTGCGCCGCTTCGACCAATGACTGGCCGCGCCAATGACGACCTCGACGTCAAGCCCTTCGACGGCGCGGACCAGGGTGGGATAGTCGCGGAACTCGAGCCCGGCGCTACAGATCAAGCGCTCCTCCGGCGCAACTTCCGGCCGCCAGAAGTCGGCATCGACCTGATATGGGATCAGCGCCAGGCGTTCGGCCGGAATACCCAGCTCGTTTACGGCGAGCTCGTACTGCTGGCGCGAATGAAGTGCGATGCAGTTGATGTGCGAGTGGACCTTGAGCCATTTGAAAAATGGCCGCTTCTTGGACGCCGTGATGCGGTGTCCGATCGTCACGTGCGCGACATTCGAACGCGCGAGCTTCAGGAGGAGTGCTAACGGCAGACCAATGTGCTCACCGTCGGTGACGATCACGTCGAACTTGTGGCGCAAGCTAAAAGCTATCCAGGCCTGGATCAGCGCCATACCCAGCCAACGCACGAGGTGACCAAGCACGCGTGACCGGCGGACCGTCGCGTAGTCGATGGTCTGCGCGCGGAGCGTTTCGGCCAGGACGCGGTAATCCTTGCGTGGTCCAGCCGCTACGGGCGCGCTGGCGTCGTTTACGGTGACGACAAGCAGAACCCGCGGATTGCGCACGCCTACGCCAGCATCGCCATGGGCGCAGGTAACAATTCGGTCAAATTCGCCAGCGGATCAAGCGGCGGATCGATCAGCAGAATCTGGCGCATGCGCTCCACGTTGGCGATGAGGCGGGTGACTTCCATCGGGCGGGCCGGCTCGAACTGAATCTTGGGCTGGCATTCCGCCAGGCGAGCGATCCGCCGCGCCAGGTCGATGATGCGCGTGCCAGTGCCGCTGCCAATGTTGATCGGTGGGATAGCGCCCTCGAGCTCGCCTGCCCGCACGAGGGCTTCGACAACGTTGCCTACCCACACGAAGTCGAGCACCTGCTTGCCGCCGTACACCTTGAGGCCGTGTCCTGATCTCGCCTGGCGCAGCCAGAGTGGGATCAAGCGGCCGATATCGCGTGTGCCGTAGACGTTGGACAGGCGCAAGATCACTGTTTGCAGCCCGAACTCGCGTCGAAACGCTCGGCAGTAGACTTCGCCGGCTACCTTGCTCGCGCCGAAGGAGTTGATCGCCAGGAGCGGTGAGTTCTCATCAACCGGCAGGGAGATTGGTTCGCCATACACCTCGCACGAGGACGCGAACAAGACCCGCCGGATGCCGCACTCCACCGCGGCGCGCAGGACGTTGAAGGTGCCTAGAACGTTGGTCTGAAAGGTGTAGTCGAGGTCCTGGGCAGCGGCGACGACGCTCGACTGCGCCGCGAGATGGTAAACCAGGTCTGCGCCAACAAACGCGCTCATCATGGCGGACCGGTCGCGGACGTCGGCCTCGATCAAGCTGAATCTGGTCTGGTTGCGCAGGTGGGCCAGATTTTCTAGCCGACCGTGCGAGAAGTTGTCGAGCGCGAGGACGTCGACGGCTCCATCCGCCAGGAGACGATCGACCAGGTGGCTACCTATGAAGCCGGCCCCGCCGGTTACGACAACTCTTCGGGCGCGCTGCGACATTGGGCCCAGTATCCAGGCTGTTCTGCCGGCGGCTGGTTAGCCCACAGTTGAGATCACGTTGAGCCGCGCAGCCGCCGAAGTGTTCACGTTAGGGCTACGGCATGTAACCTGGGGTATAGCGTTCTCGTAACGCTTAGCCAAATTTCGCCTTTAGCGCCAATATGCTGCGCCCAGCGCCCTAGGTCTGTAACGAGCGAACACTGCTGGTGCGCCTGCATCTGGCTACTCATCCACAAATAAACCTGCCAGGAGATGCACATGCGGCGCCCGTTCGCCACACTGCGCGCACTTTGTCGATGTTTGCCTTTGCCAGGGCTCGCGAGTGCGACGCTGCTCGTAGCCACACTCGCGTACGCATCGCTCGGGTCTGACGGTTGGTCGCGTGCGCTCGTTAGCAACGTTGCCCAGGCCCAGGCCCTGTGGTGTGACCTGGCCCAGCCGGCATTCTGTGAGACGTTCGACCAACCAGCCGGCACTGGTAATCGCTCCGGTCAATTGAACGGCACGCTGTGGGGTGTCTCGCGCGCCATCGGCGGCTCGGGCAACAACTTGGGACAGCAGGAGTTCAACGCCTGGTCGCCGACGCAGCTGCAGACGTGTAGTGGCACGACGACCGTGCAGCCGGACAACGACATCATCATCTGCAACGGTCAGGTCCGCGAGGCGCTCAACGACAACGAGGACGTGATCACCCTGGCGATGTACCCGAAGCAGCCCTTCGATTTCGCCGGACGTACCGGCATCGTCACGTTCGATGTGAGCAATGACACACAGGGCACGCATACACAGTGGCCCGAGTTCTGGGTGACCGATCAACCCGTACCGGCGCCGTTTACGCACCTGGGCTCATGGCTGGCGGCGCCGCGGAATGGACTGGGGCTGCGGTTTGCCGCGGCAGCAACGCCGGGTCAGGGCCACAACATCGCGTCGGCGTGTCCTGATGATCAGTTCAATCGCTGGTCGGTGGACTCGGCAGTCGTATCACGCAACTACGTTATCGACGATGAGGCGGATAACGGCGCCATCCGCGTGCAGATGCTGGATTGCGTGATCGGCTCGAGTGGGCCGGGCAACATGAACCACGTTGAGCTCCATATCTCGCAGTCGCAGATCGACGTATACGCGACTGACGCGGGCACGATGGCGCCACTGAAGCACATCGCGGTGGTGCCCAACGCCAACCTGACCTTCACGCGTGGCCTGATCTGGCTCGAGGACGTGCACTACAACGCGGCGAAGTTTGGTGGTCAAACGCAGCACACGTTCGCGTGGGACAACGTTGGCTTTGACGGGCCGGTGCTGCCGCGCGACCTGTCGTTTGACGTACAAGACGCCTTGGCACCGGTGGCTGGGTATCCCGGCAAGCTCAATCTGGGCTTCTTTGCGCCGCCAGGTGCTGGTCCGCAGCTGAGTGTTCCGAACGTGTCCGGGGTGCCGAACGCGGCGGCTGCACTGCTGACATTCAATTTCTTCCACTATGACGCACCGCAGACGCTGAACTACTCAGTCAATGGCCACGCCCACTCGGTCGCCTGGCCGTACCCTGATCGGTCATTTCTCAGTTGGCGGACGTTGGGTGCATCAGTTCCAGTGTCCGACTTGGTCACTGGGACCAACATGGTCACCATCTCGTCCGATCAGCCAATCGCGCTGGCCAACGTGAACATTATCCTGGTCGCGGCTGGTGGTGTCGTTGGAGTTAGCGGATCTCCTCCGCCTCCTTCGTTCACGCAGACGGCGACACCAAGTTCGAGCACGCCGACATCTACGGCGACCTCAGTGATCCCGCCAACTGCCACCACCCCGCCGGTCACACCGACCCCCACGGCGGGTTCGGCAGGCGCCTCGACCCCTACCCCAACTGCGACCCCTCTGCCTCCCGCCCCATCGGCCCCATCGGCGCCGGCGCCGCCGGCGTCCGGAGGTGGCGGGGGTTCAGCCGGGTCCGGAGGTGGCGGGGGTTCAGCCGGGTCCGGCGGTGGCGGGGGTTCTGCCGGGTCCGGCGGGGGTAGCACCAGTTCCGCTGGCGC
>Ga0070698_100001010_pt1 | contig 30910 bp, 28 predicted proteins | sample KBSK1502metaG_FD_65477 | JGI IMG/M metagenome (GOLD analysis project Ga0070698, IMG submission 65477) | Corn, switchgrass and miscanthus rhizosphere microbial communities from Kellogg Biological Station, Michigan, USA - KBS K1-50-2 metaG | ecosystem: Host-associated > Plants > Roots >...
GCCCCGTGGGTCGTGGCCGCCCCCGCGCGGAGGGCGGCGGAGAGCAGCGCGGCCTCGGTAACTTCCTCTCGCGTGGCCCCGGCCTTCTTCGCGTTGCGGGTGTGCACGTCGAGGCAGTACGGGCACTGGGTGGTGCAGGCGACCGCGAGCGCGATCAGCTCGCGGTACTTGCGCGGGATCTTGCCGTCGTCGCGCCCGACGATCGAGTCCAGCTCGACGAAGCCCTTGAACTCCGCGGGGGCGAGCTTCTTGAACTCTGCGAGGACCTTGAGATCATCCGAATCGTGGTAGTGGCTCATTGCGCTCCTTTCCGTGATGGGCTTCTCGCCTAGGGTATACTCCTCCCCGCGATGCAGTTCCAGCCCTCCGAACAGGCCCTCTGATCCGGTCGCGATGGAGCGCCGCCGGCTCGGCCAGACCGACATGGTGGTGAGCGTGCTCGGATTCGGCGGCTCCGAGATCGGGTACGAGCGAGCGGGCGCGCGCACCGTGGCCCGGCTGCTCGGCAGCGCGCTCGATGCCGGCCTCAACGTGATCGACACCGCCGAGTGCTACGAGGAGAGCGAGGCGCTCATCGGGGCCGCCATCGGCTCGCGGCGGGGTGAGTGCTACCTCCTCACGAAGTGCGGGCATCCGCGGGGCTTCGGACGCGGCGACTGGCGACCCGCCTCGCTCCTCTCGAGCATCGAGCGGAGCCTGACGCGCCTCCGCACCGACCGCCTCGACCTGATCCAGCTCCATAGCTGCTCGCTCGCCGACCTGCGCCGGGGGGACGCGATCGACGCGCTGGAGCGGGCGCGCGGCCGGGGCTGGACGCGATACATCGGCTATAGCGGTGACGGCGAGGCGGCGCGCTACGCGGTGGAGTGCGGGCGCTTCGACACGCTGCAGACCTCGGTCAGCGTGGCCGACCAGGAGGCGCTCGAGCTGACGCTACCCCTGGCCGCGAGCCGCGGGATGGGCGTGATCGCCAAACGGCCGCTCGCGAACCTGGCCTGGCGGTACGCGCGGAAGCCGGCCGAGCCCTATTACCAAGCCTACTGGTCGCGGCTCCGCGCGCTGGACTACCCGTTTCTGCGCGACACCTCCGACGAGGCGGTGGCCACCGCGCTTCGCTTCACGCTGGCGGCGCCGGGTGTCCACACCGCGATCGTCGGCACCAAGCGGCCGGAGCGCTGGCCGCAGAATGCGCGGCTGCTCGAGGCCGGCCCGCTCCCGGCGGCCGAGGTGAAGCAGATTCGCGCTCGCTGGCGAAGGATCGCCGAGCCCTCGTGGACCGGCGAGGTCTGAGCCCGGACGTTCCAGTGCCCGCTCAACCGACCTGGTAGCGCTTGATCGCGGCCTGATCGAAGGCGAGCCCGAGCCCGGGCTTGTCCGGCACCACGAGCTGGCCCGCTTCGATCCTCGGCGTCTCCTCGTACAGGCGCAGAGTCCACGGCATGTATTCGACGGTGAGGCCGTTGGGGATCGCCGCGATCAGGTGGACGTGGATCTCCGGGATCAGGTGGCTCACCACCGGTAGGTTGAAGGCCTCGGCCATGCCCGCCACCTTCATCCACTGGGTGATGCCGCCCACGCGCAGGAGGTCGATCATCACGATGTCGATCGAGCGCGCCTCCAGCAAGTGGCGGAACGGCACGATGCCGTAGTGGTACTCGCCCGCCGCGATCGGGGTGGAGAGCGCGTCCGCGATCCGCGCCAGGCCCGGATAGTCGTCGTGGGCGGTCGGGTCTTCTAACCAGAAGAGGTGGTAGTCCGCGATGCGCTTGCCGACCTCGATCGCGTGGTGGACGCTCCAGAGCTGGTTGACGTCGCACATCAGGTCCACGTCGGGGCCGATGGCCTCGCGCATGACCCGCACCCGCTCGATCGAGGCTGCGATGGTCGGCTCGCTCCCGCACTGCATCTTCATCTGGCGGAAGCCCATGTCGCGCAGGCGCGGCCCTGCCTTGGCCAGGTAGTCCACCGGGTGCGGGCGCATCAGCGCGCCGCTCGCGTAGGTCGGCGCGCGGTCGCGCAGGCCGCCGAGGAGCGCGCACACCGACCGCCCGGCTGCCTTGCCGGCCAGATCCCAGCAGGCCATGTCCACCGCCGAGAGCGCGAGCGAGAAGATGCCGCCGGGCCCCGAGCCGCCGGCCGCGCGCCGGCACTTGGCGACGATGGCCTCCGTCTGGCGCGGATCCTCACCGATTGCCAAGCGGCCCAGACTATCGACGGCGGCGCGGAGGGCCGGTGTCAGCGCGCCGCCGAAGAAGGTGAGGCCGATGCCGACCAGGCCCTGATCCGTCCCCAGCTCCAGGAGGACGAACTCGCGCGTGTCGGTGGGCGGGGGCAGCCCCACCACGAGCGGATTGTCGGCCGGCGTGGAGAGGACCCGCGTGGTGACGTGCGTGATCTTCATTTTTTGTACTTGCCCGTGAGCTGTGGCGTGGTGCCCTCCTGCCCCTTCTCCTGCCGATCGAGCCGCGTCTCGCGCGACCAGGTGCGCTTGAGGACATCTTGAATGTTGATCCGGAGCGCTCCCAGGCCTTCGGTCTCCAATTCGATGCGGTCGCCGTCCTGGAAGCCGGAGAGGCCGCGGTGATTGGTGCCGGTGGCGAGCACGTCGCCCGGCTCCAGCGTGTGGATGCCGGTGACCCACTCGATGCAGCGCGGGATCTTGTGGGCCATGTCGCTCGTGTTGAATGACTGCTTGACCGTCCCGTTCACCGAGAGCCGGATCGCCAGCTTGTGCGGATCGGCGATCTCGTCGGCCGTCACCAGATAGGGGCCCATCGGCGCGAAGGTGTCACGCGACTTCATCTGGTAGAAGGTGTTGCCGGTGGGCAGGAGCCCGCGGGCCGAGCCGTCGATGAAGTTGCAGTAGCCGAAGACGTACTCCATCGCGCGGGCCGCCGGGACCGCGGTGGCGCGCTTGCCGATGATCAGGGCCATCTCGGCCTCGCCCTCGAAGATGGTGGCCGGCACGTCGGGCAGCACCATGGTCTCGCCGGGGCCGATCACCGCGCCGGGCGACTTCATGAAGGCATTGATCGGGGCCGGCTCGCTCCGGGTGCCGTCCTCCATATAGTTGACCGCCATGCAGACGATATTGGTCGGCTTGGGCAGCGGCGGCCGGATCCGCACCCCGGTCACGGGGACCGGCTTGCCGCGGCCGGCTGCCTCCTCGAGCTTCTTGCGGTAGTCGCCGAAGCGGGCGATCAGCCCGCTCATGAGGTCGCCGGGTCCGGTGTGGGGGACGTCCTTCACGACGTCCGAGACGTCCACCACCGAATCGCCACGGAGCACGCCCAGCCGGTAGTCGTCGAAGAGCAGTAGTTTCACGGTGTCCTCCTGGATGTTGGGCCCGACTTCTCGAGGTAGTCGATCACGTCTCGGCGGTCAACGGCGTCGCGTAGCCCGGGCATCCCCATCTCGGTGCCCGGGAGGAATCGCTCCGGGTCGGCGAGGTAGGCGTCCAGCGTGGCCCGCGTCCACACGAGCCCTCCCGTCCCTGCCTCGATCAGCGCGGGGGAGAAGCGGAAGCCCGGCAGCGTTCCCGCCCGCCGGCCGATCACGCCGCGGAGATTCGGGCCCGGCAGCTTGTCCTCGCCGGCCACGACCGAATGGCAGGCGAAGCAGCGCTGGAAGACGCGCTCACCCCGGGCGGAATCTCCACCCGCCGTGGAGCACCACACCGTCGCCGCGCCCCCCGCGAGGAGCCACACCGCCCAGCCCCTCACTTCATCCGGTACACGATGAGCCGGTCCGTGCCGGACTCCGGCGCCCACACCTCTCCGGGCCGGCCGACGATCTGGCGCACGTTGGCGCCGCGGCGGTCGCTCGGGAACGCCTCGAACTTCTCGCTCTCCGGATCGAAGCGGACCATGGCGTTGGCGCTCCACTCGCTCAGCCACACCTTGTCTTTGTCGTCGACGTAGACGGCGTAGGTGCGCGGGCTGTCACCGGGGAGCTTCCAGGTCTTCCACTCGTTCGCCTTCGGGTCGTAGCGGCTCACGTTGCCGGAGTTCCCACTCGCTCACCCAGATCCGGCCCTGGGAGTCGGACCAGACGCGTCGCGCGCCCTGGCCCTTCGTGGGCGGCTCGATGACGGTGGCGACGCCGGTGTCGAGATCCACTCGCGCGATATGGCTGCCCGCGAGCGAGGCGTAGTAGACGTCGCCGTCGGGCGTGGTGGCGATGCCGTAGGCCCCGCGGCCCCGGGGCGCGTCCCAGACCTGCATCGCGCCGGACGCGGGATCGAGGCGGCCGTAGATGCCGTTCTGCCCGGTGAACCAGATGCGCCCGCGCTTGTCGAAGGTCGCGGTGTTGAGGTTCACGTAGCCGCGCGCTTCGGGGAGGGGCCACCGCTTCACTTCCCGAGTGCGCGGATCCACCCGGACGATGGAATTGGTGCCGCCCTCGGTGACCCACGGCGCGCCGTCCGGCCCGATGATCACCCCGTGCGGCGCCGCCGCCGGGCCGAGCGGGATCAGATCGACCTTGCCGCTCGCGGGGTCGAGGCGTCCGAGCTGCCCGGTGCGCTGGGCGGTGTACCAGACGATGCCGTCGGCACCGACCGCCACGTCGTGAGGGCCACCGCCCGGCGGAAGCGCGTAGGCTTGCACCGTGACCTCTGCCGAGGCCGCGGATGGGAGTGCGAGCAGCGTGACGAGGAGCGCGAGTTGTAGGCGACGCATGACCACCTCCATCGGAAGCCGGGCAGTGCGCAAAGCGGGCCCATGGTACGCCTGGCCTCCGAGGTTGACAACGAGCCGCGGCGCGGCGACCCTCTCGCTGAAATCCATTCCGGGGAGGAGCCCAATGAAGGGACGGGTGGCGGTGCTGAAGGCGTACGGGGGCGAGTTCGAGCTGCGCGAGTACACGGTGCCGGACCCGGAGCCCGGTGCGATCCTCGTCAAGCTGACGCGGGCGGGCGTCTGCGGCTCCGACCTCCATATCTGGCGTGGCGAGATGAAGGAGCTGTACGGCGCGCTGCCCAAGGATCTGACCTTCGGCCACGAGATGGCCGGGCGGGTGGAGCGGCTGGGCGCGGGCGTCACCACCGACTCCATGGGCCGGCCGCTACGCGAGGGCGACCGGGTGACCTACTGCTACTTCTTCCCGTGCGGCCGCTGCCCGGTATGCCTGCACGATGAAATGGGAAGCTGTCCACGAAAGATCCGGCCGAACCGGGTGGCGGGCACCGCGCCGTACTTCAACAACGCGTACGGTGACTACTACTATCTGCGTCCCGGGCACTTCGTGTTCAAGGTGCCCGACGAGATCCCGGAGGACGTGGCCACTCCGATCAACTGCGCGCTCTCCCAGGTGCTCTACGGGCTGCGCAAGGCGGGCTTCCGCCCCGGGCAGTCGGTGGTGGTGCAGGGAGCCGGCGGGCTCGGGATCAACGCGGTGGCGGTGGCGCGCGACATGGGTGCCGACACCATCATCGTCATCGACCGGCTGGCCGGGCGCCTGGCCCTCGCGAAGGCCTTCGGCGCCGACCACACCGTGAACGCCACCGAGATCGCCTCCGCCGACGCGCGAGTCGACGCGGTGAAGGCCCTCACCGACGGCTTCGGGGCCAACGTGGTCGCCGACTTCGTGGGCTATGCCGACGTGATCCCGGAGGGTCTGCGCATGCTCCGGGGCGGCGGCTGTTATCTGGAGGTCGGCTCCATCTCGCCCGGCAACGTCTTCTCCTACGACGCGACCGCGCTCGTACGGGCGAATGCGCGGCTGGTGGCCACCTCCAACTACTCGCCGTGGGCGCTCGAGCAGTCGCTCGCGTTCATGCGTCGCAACCTCACGCGCTTCCCGTTCGGGCGGGTGATCTCCCACGTCTTCCCGCTCGAGCGCATCTCGGAGGCCTTCGCCCGGGCCGACTGGATGCAGCGCGGCGGAGACCCCGCCGGCGTCTCCCGCGCCGCCATCTCGATGTAGCCCGATCAGACGCGGTAGCGGCGGATCATCGCTTCGTCGAGGACGAGGCCGAAGCCGGGGTCGTCCGAGATCTCGATCGTCCCGTCCTTGACGGCGGGCCGGTTGGCCCACAGCGCCTGCCAGGCCGGGTCGCGCTCCGGATCGGCGAAGCATTCGACGTAGGTCCCGTGTGGGACCGCCGCCAGCAGGTGGCGGGCGATCTGCGGCTCCTCGTGATGCGCCATCTTCACGCCGGCCTCCGCGCAGAGCGCGGCCGCCCGGCGCCACTCGGTCACGCCGCCGCCTTCGGAGGCGTCGAAGTTGACGAGATCGACCGCGCCCGCGTCCAGCAGCCGCCGCACGGCGTGACTGGTGATCTCGGACTGGCCGGCGGTGATCGGGATGCGCGTGGCCTTTCGCACCTCGGCCATCATGCGGGCGTCGTCGTGCCAGTGGCACGGCTCCTCGAACCAGCGGATGTCGAGCGGCTCGACCAGATGCGCGAAGCGCACCGCGTCGTCCACCGACCAGCCGCGATTGGCGTCCACCGCCAGGACGAAATCGGGGCCCGCCGCGCGTCGCGCCGCCGCGACGCGCTCCGCGTCCGCCTCGGGCGCGAGGCCGCCCACCTTGAACTTGCAGCCGGCCATGCCGGCCCGGCGATAGGCCTCCATCTCCCGGCCGATGTCTTCGAGCGTCTTGCCGTCCCGGTAGTAGCCGCCGATCGAGATGATGGGGAGCCGCGTTCGCCGGCGGCCCCCCAGCAGCGCGCTCACACTCTGGCCCCGCGCCTTGCCGACGAGGTCCCAGATCGCGCAGTCCACGCAGGCGATGGCTTCCATGAGCGTCTTGCGGTCGCGGCTCGTGTGGGTGAGCGCGAAGCAGAGGTCCCAGATCGGCTCGGTCGGCCACAGGTCCTGGCCGTGAAGGTGGGGGGCCAGCTCGTCGTGGATCAGCCGGACGATCTCGCGGCCGTGCTCGCGGTTGTCTCCGTTGTAGACCTCGCTGACCAGGCCCTCGTCGGTACGCAGGCGCGTGACGATCGTGGAGCGCTTGAGGACCGCGTAGGTGCTGCCGCCGAAGTTCCGGGTGAGCGGGACGTCGACCGCGATCGCCTCGACGCTGTGGAGACGCACCGGACGCGCGGCCCCGATCCGGACGCCTCAGGCGCCGAGGGCCTGCTCGATCGCCTGCCGGACCTCGGGGGCGGTGGGGGCCGTCTTCGGATCGAAGCGCGCCGCGACGGCGCCCGTCTTGCCCACCACGAACTTGGCGAAGTTCCACTTGATGTCGCCGGGGCCGTCGGGCTTGGTCGCCTCGCCGGTGAGCCAGGTGTAGAGCGGGGCGCGGCCTTTCCCGTTCACCTCGATCTTGGAGAACAGCGGGAAGGTCACGCCGTAGCTGGTCGAGCAGAAGGCCTTGACGTCGGCGTCGCTGCCCGGCTCCTGCCCCGCGAACTGGTTGCACGGGAAGCCCAGCACCGCGAAGCCGCGCGGGGCGTACTCGGCGTGGAGCGCCTGGAGCGCCTCGTACTGCGGCGTGAGCCCGCACTTCGACGCCACGTTGACCACCAGCAGCGCCTTGCCCCGGTAGTCGCCCAGCGACTGCTCCTTGCCGTCGATCGTCTTCATCGTGAAGTCGTGGATTGAGGCCATGATGCTCTCCTTCTGACTCGGTGGCGGACTAGCTGGCGGGGAGGGCGGCGAGGGCCTTGCGGAAGCGGGTGGCCTGGCCGATGAGGTCCTGGTCGAAGGGCGCGGTGGAGAGCGCGTTGGTGCAGTTGCCGAGGCCGCTGTTCTGCATCAGCAGCGCGCCGCGGTTATCGGCGAGCCAGGCGCCAGAGAGCAAACCCACCGCCTCTTCTTCTCTGGTGGTCGTGACCACACGGCACTCGGGGTCGACCCACAGCTCGTCGAGCACGCGGCCCACGATGTAGTCGGGGACGGTGGCGAACAACCGGATACCGTTGCGGCGCAGGACGTCGGCGACGTGCTTCGCCCAGCTCTGTTCGGCCATTGCGAACACGCCCGGTCTAGGTCGGAATGATGGCGGCGCGGGTGACGTGGCCCTTGTCCTGCTGGGCGAAGGCCTCCTCGATCGCCTCCAGGGGGAACTTGTGCGAGATGATCTTGTCCCACGGGTACCGTCCGCGGGTGCGCGCCATCATGTCGAGGGCGCCGCGCAGGTGCTCGGCCTCGTAGTGGGAGAGGCCGATGATGCGACGGTTGCCGAAGATGATCCAGGCCGGATCGAACTCCGCTTTCCAGCCCACGTTGATGTTGCCGATCTCCAGATACGTCCCCTCGGGCGCGGTCATGCGCAGCCCCTCGTCCACCACCCTGGGGTTGCCCACCAGCTCCATCACGATGTCGCCGCCCCAGTCGTCGGTGAGCCGCTTCACCGCCTTGATGCGGTCGTCCGGTGTCTTGTGCTCCCGCATGTCCACCACGTCGGTGGCCCCGAAGGAGCGTGCGAGGTTCAGGCGCTCCTCCACGCCGTCGATGATGACGACCCGCGCCGCGCCCATCTCCTTCGCCACCGCGCACGCGTAGACGCCGAGGCCGCCCGCGCCCTGGATCACCACGGTCTGGCCTGCGCGCAGGGCCGCGATGTCGAGGCCCGCGTAGACCTGGGAGAAGGCGCAGTTGACGCCGGCCGCCATGTCGTCGGTGATGTCGTCGGCCAGCTTGAAGACCGCGTGATTGGGCCGCAGGTAGAAGTACTCGCCGAAGCCCCCCTGGAAGTGCGGCCACACCTCGCACGAGACGAGGAAGTTGGCCTGGCGCACCGGGCACGACTTCGTTCGCCGCGAGAGACACGCGCGGCACCGCCCGCACGGGAAGAAGAAGCGATAGGCCACGCGGTCGCCCACCGCGAGCGGCCGGCCCGCGGAGTCGGTGGTGACGCCGGGGCCGAGCTTGGCCACGCGTCCCACGTGCTCGTGTCCGGTGTTGAGCGGGAGCGGCCGGCCCATCTTCACGTAGTCGAGCTCGCCCCGCCAGTAGTGCAGATCGGAGCCGCACACGTTGGCCATCGCCACCTTGACGAGGATCGCCCCGGGCTCGGGGTCGGGGACCGGATACTCGCGGATCTCGAAGGGCTTGCCCGCGCCGTGGAACACCGCCATTCTCGCCGTCTCGGCCATGGACGCCTCCTCAGATGATGGGCGACTGGCGGAGTGTAGCATGGTAGGCTACGGGGCGCCCGGAGGGGCCAACGCATGAAGATCACGATCCTCGACGACTACCAGGACACGATCCGCACGCTCGACTCCTTCAAGAAAGTGGCGGGCCACGACGTCACGATCTGGAAGGATCACACCAAGGACGTCGACGCGCTCGCCGCCCGCCTCAAGGACACGGAGGCCCTCGCGCTGCTGCGCGAGCGCACGCCGATCCGCGGGCCCCTGCTGGACCGGCTCGACCGGCTGCGCCTGATCAGCCAGGTCGGCGTCTTCCCGCACATCGACGCGCCCGCGTGCACCCGCCGCGGCGTGATCATCTCCTCGAGCCAGATGCCGGGCCGGCCGTCGTACGCGACCGCGGAGCTGACCTGGGGCCTGGTCATCGCGGCGGTGCGGCGCATTCCCCAGGAGATGGCGGCGATGCGCGCGGGCCGCTGGCAGGCCTATCCCATCGGCACCGGCCTGCGCGGCAAGACCCTGGGCATCCTGGGCTACGGCAAGATCGGAGCGGTGGTGGCGGGATACGGCCGCGCCTTCGGCATGAACGTGATCGCGTGGGGCCGCGAGGGCACGCGGGAGAGGGCGAAGGCGGACGGCTATACGGTGGCGACGAGCCGCGAGGCCTTCTTCGCCGAGTCGGACGTGGTCTCGATCCACGTGCGGCTGATCGACGCCACCCGCGGCATGGTCACCGCCGAGGACCTGGCGCGCATGAAGCCCACCGCCGTCTTCGTCAACACGAGCCGCGCCGGGCTGGTCGCGCCGGGGGCGCTCGAAGCCGCGCTGACCAAAGGCCGGCCGGGGATGGCGGCGGTGGACGTCTACGAGGAAGAGCCGGTCGTCGGCGCCAAGCACCCCCTTCTGGCGATGGACAACTGCATCTGCGCCCCGCATCTCGGCTACGTCGAGCGGGACGGCCTCGAGCACATGTTCGGGACCATCTTCGACCAGATCCTCGCCTACGCGGCGGGCAAGCCGATCAACGTGGCGAACCCGGAGGTGCTGGCGGCCGCCAGGTCGTGAGCACCCAACCATGAGCATTCGGGACAAGGCCTTCATCGTCGGCGTCTACGAGCACCCGACCCGCAAGGCCGACAACATCTCGCTCGCCCAGCTCCACGCGGAGGTCGCGCACGGCGCGCTCGCGGACGCCGGGCTCACGAAGGACGCCGTCGACGGCTACTTCTGCGCGGGCGACGCTCCCGGCCTTGGCGGTCTCTCCATGGCCGACTACATGGGGCTGCGCCTGCGGCACATCGACACCACCGAGACCGGTGGCTCCTCCTATGTCGTGCACGTGGCGCACGCCGCGGAGGCCATCGCGGCCGGGCGCTGCGACGTGGCCCTGATCACGCTGGCGGGCCGGCCGCGCGCGGAGGGCATGGCCACCGGCACCGCGCCCCGCAGCTACGGCCCGACCTCGCCCGACGTGCCGTTCGAAGCCCCGTTCGCCCCCACCGTGGTGAACCAGTATGCGATGGCGGCCATGCGCCACATGCACGAGTTCGGGACCACCAGCGAGCAGCTCGCCTGGATCAAGGTGGCCGCCTCGCAGCACGCCCAGCACAATCCCCACGCGATGCTCCGCGAGGTGGTGACGGTGGCGGACGTGGTGGGCTCGCCCATGATCTCGGATCCGCTCCACCGGCTCGACTGCTGCGTGATCAGCGACGGCGGCGGCGCGGTGATCGTCGCGCGTCCCGAGGTCGCGAAGAGCCTGAAGCGCCCGCGCGTCACGGTGCGCGGCGCGGGCGAGGCGGTGAAGCACCAGATGGGCGGGCAGGTGGATCTCACCTACACCGGCGCGCGCTGGTCGGGGCCGGCCGCGTTCGAGAGCGCGGGGGTCACCCCGGCCGACATCAAGTACGCGTCGATCTACGACAGCTTCACGATCACGGTGCTGATCACGCTGGAGGACCTGGGTTTCTGCCCCAAGGGGCAGGGCGGCCGCTTCGTCTCGGACGGCAACCTGATCTCGGGAGTAGGCCGGCTGCCCTTCAACACCGACGGGGGCGGGCTCTGCAACAACCACCCGGCCAACCGCGGTGGCATGACCAAGGTGATCGAGGCGGTGCGCCAGCTCCGTGGTGAGGCGCATCCGAAGGTACAGGTGAAGAGCTGCGACCTGGCCCTGGCGCACGGGACCGGCGGCTCCCTCGCGACCCGCCACGCGAGCGCGACCCTCATCCTCGAGAGGAGCTGACGCGATGGCCGAGGCGACACGGACGATCACGGCCCCGACCCCGACGCCGGAGACCGGGCCCTTCTGGGAGGCGGCGGCCAAGGGGAAGCTCCTCGTCAAGACCTGCACCACCTGCGAGCGGCCGCACCACTACCCGCGTCCGATCTGCCCGCTCTGCGGCAGCGATCGCACCGAGTGGAAGGAGTCCTCGGGCCGCGGCGCCATCTATTCGTACAGCGTGATGCGGCGCGCGTCGCCGCCCTACGTCATCGCCTACGTGACGCTCGAGGAAGGCGTCAGCATGATGACCAACCTCGTGGACTGCGACTTCGACGCGCTCCGCATCGGGCAGCCGGTGCGGGTGGTGTGGACGCCCTCCGACGGCGGCCCGCCGGTGCCCATGTTCACCCCCAGCTGATTCTCCCTCTCCCCGAAGGGGAGAGGGCAGGGTGAGGGGCTAGAGCTTCGCCATCACCCGGTCCGCGAAGGCCTCGATCAGCTCGAGGCTGAGGGAGAGCGCTTTCGCGCGACGACCGCCTGATTGACCATCAACCTCGCCACTCGCCCTCGGGCGAGGCGTTTCTCGACGGTTCTCGCCGCACCGTTCAGGCCGAGATGAAACGGCCAGGGATGAAAGCCGAGATGGGTGAGGACCTCCAGGTCTGCCGCCGCGCACCACTGCTCCAGACGGCGCCACGCGACGAAGTTCTCCAGTCCCCGGAACGGGCGCAGCCTGAGCCGGCTCGCGGCCCGCACCGCGCCCTGCCACACGCGGTTTGGCGTGGTCAGCACGAGCAGGCCGTCCGCCCGCAGGATACGCGCCAGCTCCTTGATCGCCCGCTCCGGGGCGTCCGTGTGCTCGAGCATCTCGCTGGAGATGACGACGTCGAAGCTCTGGTCGCGGACGGCGAGCTGGGAAACGTCGGCGACGAGCCCGCGGCTGCCCGCCCGCGCGATCGCTCGCGCGACCAGTCGCTCGCCGATGTCGAGGCTGACCACGGTCGCCCCCCGCTTGATGGCCGCCTCCGAGAAGACGCCGTAGCCGCAGCCCGCATCCAGCGTGCGCATGCCGGCGAGCCTCGTCTGCCCCAGACACTCGTCGAACACGACGCTCAGGCGTCGCCGCACGTCGTCGGGATGGTCCAGGCCGTCGAACCGTTCGGCGATGCGTTCATAGAAGTACTGCCGCGAGTCACGCGTCACGGCTCTCACCATCCCCGGCTCGTGGCGGCCGGTCGACGGCGCTCCGGTCGCCGTCACGCAGGAGGTAGACCGGGCGACGCTTCACCTCTTGAAAGATGTAGCCGACGTAGATGCCGACCAATCCGACGGCGATCATGAGGGCGGCGCCCACGATCAGCATCATGAACATCAGGGAGGCCCAGCCCGGTACCAGCAGGTGTTGTCGTCCGGTGAGCCAGAAACTGATGACGTAGAGCGCCTCGGCCGCGGCCAGGACCAGGAAGCACAAGCCGACGACCAGCGCGAGCTTGAGTGGCACCAGCGAGAACGAGAACGCGGCGTCGGCGGCCAACCGCGCCCGCGCGCGCAACGAGTAGTTCGGCCGTCCGCCGATCCGCGCGCGCTCCGCGTACGGGAGGACGACCGTCCGGTATCCGGCCCAGGCGACCATGCCTCGGAGGAAGCGATGATGCTCGCGCATCTCGCGCAGCGCTTCGAGGACCGGCCGGGACACCAGCCGGTAGTCGGCCGAGCCGGCGGTGATCGGCGTATCTCCGATCGCGCTCAGGACCCGGTAGAAGCCCGTCGAGGTCCACCGCTTCAAGCGCGGCTGATCCGCGGCGACCCGCTGGGTGAGCACCACCTCGTAGCCCGCCCGGTACAGCGCGACCATGTCGGCGATCAGCGCGGGCGGATGCTGCCCGTCGCCGTCGAGCGTCACCGCGGCATCGCCCTCGGCTCGGTCGAGCCCCGCGGTGAGGGCGGCCTGATGCCCGAAGTTGCGGCTCAGCTCCAGGATCGTCACACCGGCGTCGCCGGCCGCCAGCTTCGCAAGCTCGGCCCCGGTATGGTCCACGGAGCCGTCGTTGACGTAGTAGATCTTGACGTCATACTCGCGTCTCAAGGGCATCACGACGTCCATCAACTGGCGGTGGAACTCGGCCACGACCTGCTCTTCGTTGTAGAGCGGGACGACGATGTCGATCGCGAGCCGCCGCTCGTCAACCGTCATGGGTCGTCGCCCCATGGTCGGCCCCCGGCCGCCTCAGCCGGTGCACCTGCCATCCGTACGAGAAAGTCCTGGAGTCGATCACCCCTCGATCGCTCGGGCAGTAGGTAGCGTCGGTGAGCGGGCTCACGGTGACAGAGCAGAGGAGTCGGTGGATCCCGATCTCAATGAGATGAGTATGCTGCGCGGCTCGGTACACCAGTTCGGACCGCCCCGTCAGCACCTCGCTCAGCATCGCGTTGTCGCGTCTGACGCTCGACTCGTCGAGCGCGACCCGCACGGTGGGCCCCGGCTTGTTCGCCACCTCCGCCGTCACCACGAACACGTCGGCCGACGACGGGCCGTTGGGTGGCAGTCGGGTGACGTGCTCCACGAGGATGTCGGAACGTCCCTTGATCTGGGACAGGTGCATGGGCAGCTCGACGAGATATTCGTTCACCCCGGTGTTCACGACGACCCGGCTGCGGACCGGCAGGCCGGCCAGGAAATCGACCAGGTCCGCGTTGGATCGGTCCACGGTCAGCTGGACCCTGGCGTCGGCGACCGCGTTCACGATCGCCACCGACCACAGCAATCCACTCGTCACGAGAACGGACCACGCCACGCGCCCTCTCGTCACCGAATGCGGGTGGCTGCGCGAGGCCCCGGAGTCGCCGACGACCGTGCCGGCGAGCCCGGCGGCCCCGAACGCAAAGGGTAGCAAGTAGTACTCGAACGTCGCCGGCCATGGCAGGTAGACGGCGAGCCAGCCCACCATCCAGACGCACGCGTATAGGATAGGTGGACGCCACGCCGAGCGACCGCCGAGTAGCGAGGGGACGGTGACCGCCAGCAGGGGCAGAAGGAATGCGAAATCCCTGACGAGCCAGGCGGAGATCCTGAACAGTGCGGGGCCGACCGTTTCCGGGTTGAGCGCGTACGCCCGGGTGTACGTTCCCTCCGCGAGCGCGAGCGGCGCGTAGTACCACCGCAGGACGAGGAATGCCGCCGCCGCGACCACGTTGATCACGACGTACGGGGCCGCGAAGCGCCCGCAAGGCCCCCGCTCGCGGCTCGACCACCGTTCGACGGCCAGCCAACCGAGGGAGATCGGGACGAGGACGAGGCTCGTCTCCTTCGTGGCATGGGCGAGAAGCAAGGAGCCGGCGGCCAGCGTGATCAGGCCCACTCGCCGCGCCCGCCGCGCTTCGATCGATGCGGCGGCGGTGGCCAGCAGCGATATCCCGATCCACGTCAGCTGCAGCGGCTCGGCCTTCGAGAGGGTGTAGAAGCTCTCGATCGTCGGCCCGCTCAGCGCGAACAGGACCATCGCCACGGCAGCCTGCCGCGACGTCCCGCCACCCAACCGCACCAGTCGGACGAGGACCGCGAGCAGGCCGGCCAAGAGCAAGACGTTGACCGTGAAGAACGCGAGCGGCCGAACGCCGACGATGCCAAAAATCGCCGAGTAGAGGAGCCAGTAGGCGGGGAAGAACCGGCCCGTCTCCGGGATGAGATAGAGCGTGCTGGGCCACCAGCCGATCACCTCGCGGCCCGTCTGCAGTGTCAGACCGTCGTCGAGGAGCCCGAACTGCGGCGAGGCGAGCCGGGGGAGCATGACGAGCCCGGCCACCGCGACCGGAGCGATCCACGCCATCCTCATTCTCTGGGGCGCCCGCGGTGCTGACGGTTGAGCAGCGGGTAGAGCATGATCTGGCTCGGACCCCCGCTCTCGGGCTCCTTCACCCGCTCCACCACGCCGTCGGGGGCGCCCCGATCCCCGCCAAGGGAGGGGCGCCCGCCGCCGAACGTCGTTTGAGTTGCCTAGCCGCCGAGCTCATCGAGGAGCACGCGCGCTTCTCGCAGGTCGGCCGTGTCGAAGCCCTCGGTGAACCAGTTGTAGATCTCCGTCAGATGCCGGGCGGCCTCTGGGCGCTTGCCCTGCCCTTGCCAAAGTCGGCTCAGGCTGGTCGCCGCGCGCAACTCCCACGACTTGGTGTGATGGTGGCGTGCGAGCTCGACCGCCTGACGGAATGCTCTCTCCGCCTCTCGCGCGGCTGTCGGATCGCGAGCGAGCAACAGCTCTCCCTCGAGCCGATGAAATTCTGCGTCCCAGAGCTGTGCGCCGGTCGCCTCACCTATTGCGAGCGCATCGGCGACGACAGCCAGGCCGTCGCTGACTGCTCCACGTTTCAAGTGCGCCGACGCCAGGAGCGAGAGAAAGCACGGCACCCATAGATCGTTCCCCAGCGCGCGATATTCGCCGATCTCGCGGCGGAGCTGATCGATGGCAGGTTCACCGCGTCCCTGCTCCGCCTGGATCCAACCATCGAGAATCCTTCCGAATGCCAGCCACTGGGGGAACCCATGCTCTGTCGAGAGGGCGGTCATGGAGTCCGCGACGTCGCGCAGCGACGCGATATCCCCCACGAGCTGATAGACGATGCTGGCAAAGGGAAGCGCATTGGCGATGCTGCCGGGGTGGGCGAGATCCTGGGCCAGCGCGCGGCCGGTGCGCCCGCGCTCGAGTGAAGCCGCTGGGTATCCGAGGAGCCACAACGCCAAGCTCGAGTGCATACGGCAGCAGACTCCGGGGTCGTGGCCACCGTAGAGAAAGGCCAGCGACCGGTGCTGATCCCGATCGTAGAGCGCCATCCCTTGCTCGCAGTGTCGGCGGGCCGTCGCCGGCTCGCCGATCCAGAGCGTGCTCGGCGCCATCGCGTGGTGAGCCTCCAGCAAGAGCGCCCTGTCGCCAAGACGCTCGGCCAGAGCGACGAGATCCTCGGCAATACGGCGTCCCTCCCGGTATCTCCCTCTCCCTGCCGTCGTGTGGAGCCAGAGTCCCCACAGTGCCTGGAAAAGCTCCGCGGGCTCTCCGACCTGCTCGCCGAGCTGGCGCGCCCTGGAGTACGTTCTCTCGACGTCCGCGGAGCCGAAGCCTTTCACCAGTTGGAAGGCCGGTCCGAGCGCCAGGAGCAGGCGCAGCTCCTGGCGCGCCTGCTCAGAGGTGGGCGGCAGCCTCCCGGCAAGATCGAGCCCCTGCGTGAAGTAGGTGACGGCCTCCGTATTGGCGGAGCGCATCAATGCCTTGGTTCCGGCCTCGTGGAGATACGCAACGGCCTTGGGTGAGACCTCGCTCCTCACCGCGTGATGGGCGAGCCGCTCGATCTGCTCGCTCAGCCGGTCGGCATAGAGTCGCTCGATCGCTTCGACGATCCGCGCGTGGAGTGCGCGCCGGCGGTCGGCGAGGAGGCTTCCGTACGTCACCTCGTGCGTCAGCGCGTGCTTGAAGGTGTATTCGAGCTCGGGGAAGAGGTTAGTCTCGTACAGGAACTCCGAGGACTGGAGTTGGGCGAGGTGGCGGCGAAGCTGGTCATGGGGCATGTCGGCGATCGCCTGCAGCACCACGAGTTGCACATCCGTGCCCACGACGGAGGCAGCCTGGAGCACGGCCTTCTCCTCGGGGGTCAAGCGGTCGATTCGGGCGGCGAGGAGCGCCTTCACCGTCGCCGGCACCTCGATGGCATCCAGCGACTTCAGCAGGCGGTAGTCCCCGCTCTCGCCAACGAGCACCTTGGTCTCGACAAGCGCCCGCACCCCTTCCTCGAGGAAGAACGGTGTTCCGCCCGTGCGCTGGATGAGGAGCGTCTTCAACGGCCGGACCGTGGGGTCATCGCCGAGCAGGCTGTCGAGAAGGTGGCGCGCGCTGGCCGCGGGCAGCGGATCGATCCGGAGCTGCCGATAGTATGTCTTTGATCCCCATCCGTGCTGATATTCCGGACGGTAGTTGACGAGCATCAGGACGCGGGCCGTGGGGAGGCTGTCCATCAGCGCGTCGACCAGCGCCTGCGTCTCCGCGTCGATCCAGTGCAGGTCCTCGAAGACCACCACGACCGGCTGCGTCTGGCTCTCACGAAGCAGCAGCCGCTTCACGCCGTCGAGAATCTGCTGACGTCGCTGCGCCGGATCGAGGTGCTCCCACTGCGGATCGTCGGTCGCGACCTCGAGGAGCCATAGTATCGCCGGCAGGAACGACTCGAGGGCGCGGTCGAGTGAGAGGAGCCTGCCGGTCACCTTTTCGCGGATGAGCCTTGTATCGTCGCGGCCCTCGATCCGGAAATAGGTGCGCAGCAGATCGATCACGGGGAAATAAGAGGCCGCCTTCCCGTAGGACACCGATGTGCTCGCGATGACGAAGCAATCCTGGATGCGATGCGAGTGTGTGAACTCATGATACAGGCGAGACTTGCCGACGCCCGGCTCGCCCACCACGGCCACGACCTGGCCGCGGCCGGCCTTCGAGTGTTCGAGCGCTTGATACAGCTGGTCCATCTCGGCCGTCCGACCGACGAACGGCGTCAGCCCGCGCGCCGCCGCGGCCTGGAACCGCGATCGGACCGTGGAAGCGCCAACCATCTCGTACACCTCGATCGGGTCCGCCAAGCCTTTCAGCGGCGTTGGGCCGAGGGATCGGACCTCGATGTATCCCTCGGCCAGCGCCAGGGTGTGGGAGGTGAGCAGCGTCGAACCGGGATCGGCGAGCTGTTCCATGCGCGCGGCCAGATGCGTTGTCTGTCCCACCGCCGTGTAGTCCATCCGGAGGTCGCTGCCGATCGACCGCACCACAACCTCGCCGGAGTTCAGCCCAACGCGGATGCGGACCGTGACCCCTTGAGCTCTCCGGACCTCTTCCGCGTATCGCTTCACCGTCTCCTGCATCCGGAGGGCGGCGTAGCAGGCGCGCACGGCATGGTCCTCGTGGGCCAGGGGGGCCCCGAAGAGCGCCATGATGCCGTCCCCCATGACCTGATTGACCGTGCCCTCGTAGCGGTGGACCGCCTCCATCATCCGCTGGAGCACGGGGTCGAGTAGGTTCCGCGCCTCTTCGGGATCGCGATCGGCGAGGAGCTCCATCGAGCCCTTGAGGTCCGCGAAGAGCACGGTCACTTGCTTGCGCTCGCCTTCGAGGGCGTTCCTGGAGGTGAGAATCTTCTCGGCGAGATGCCGGGGCGTGTACGAGTCAGGTGCGCCGAATCTCGGCGAGGCGCCGGGCTCGCTCGCGGGATGCGCGCACTCGGAACAGAACTTGGCCGTCGGCGCGAGATGGCTGCCGCAGTTCGCGCAGATTTGCGCGAGCGGAGCGGCGCACTCCTCGCAGAACTTCGCCTGCGATCGGTTCTCGTGCTGGCAGCGTGGACACTTCACGACCGAGGCCTCCCATCGAGCCACTTCGACTGGAGGTCAGAAGAGTACGGCGAGCTTAGTCCGTGGGGCCCGAGCGGTCAAGGTGCGGGCGGGCAGCGCCCGGCGGTGCCATCGGCCCCTCAGCAGGGCGGCATCCGCGTCTAGCAGGTTACGTCACGTTGACGGGCCGAGTGGGCCCGCCAAGGGGGAGGGTTGGAACACTCTAGAGCCTCGCCATCACCCGATCCGCGAAGTCCTCGATCACGCGGTACTGACGGTTCAGCGGCGGGTAGAGCATGATCTGGCTCAGCCCCTGGCTCTCCAGCTCCTTCACCCGCTCCACCACGCGCCCGGGGGCGCCCGTGAGGCACGTGGCCTCGATGAGCTCCGACGTGAGGAAGCGCGCCTCCTCGGGGTCCACGAAGCTGTAGTGACTGCCGTGCAGGCGCTGGTGCCGCGCCTCGGGCGGCGCCTCGTTGAGCCACTCGAGATAGCCTTTCCAGACGGGTCGCGCGTAGGCGGGTGGCTCCGCGCCGGTCTCCAGATGGTGCGCGACCAGGTAGTGGAGCCCCGAGATCACCGCGGCGCCGCACTCCGCGATGATCCGCTCGGAGTTGACGGCCTCACCCGGTCGGAGCAGCGCCACGTTCACCATGGCCGCGGTGTGGAAGGCGGGCGGCAGGGCGCGGCCGGCCGTCTCTGCGCCGCGCCGGGCGTTGGTCAGCATCTCGGAAACCGTGCCCCCGCGCGGCATGCCCGAGACGAGCCCGTCGCCGATCTCGCCGGCCAGCGCCTGCGCCTTCGGACCGAAGCCCGCGATGTAGAGCGGGATCGGATGGTCGAGGTCGATGAAGCGATGCTCGCGCATCTGGAAGCGGATGCGGTGCGTCTCGTTGTTCAACGTGTAGTCCACCTCGTCGCCGCGCAGCAGCGCGCGCACGGTCTGGACGTACTCCCTGAACGGGCCGAGGCGCATCGGCTTCTGCCCGAGCGTACGCATGGCGGTGTGACCGGTGCCGAGGCTGATGAAGCACCGGCCGGGCGCCAGCCGATTGATGGTGGCGATGCCGTTCGCCGCGACGGGGGCGAGCCGCAGCCCGGGCACGTTCACGCCGGTGCCGAGGCGCATGCGACGCGTCTGCTGGGCGGCGAGGGCCAGCACCGCCCAGCAGTTCGACCGGATCATCTGGCTGTCGGTCACCCAGCAATGCGAGTAGCCGAGGTTCTCGGCGTGGGTGATGTAGCCGATCTCGTCGATCTTCGCGGTGACGATGCCGAAGTTCATCGGGTGGCGTGCCCCCTACTTGTCGAGCCACACCTCCTGCATGCGGCCGTAATTGTAGAGCGCATTGTGCGGCACCAGGTTCTTCACGTGAGGCCAGCGGGCGAAGTACTCCTTGCGCCAGCCGAGCATCGGGCGGGCGACCTCCGCCTCGAGCTTCCGCTGGATGTCGGCTACGAGCTTGTAGCGCTTGGCCCGGTCCAGCTCCTGGGACTGCAGATCGATCAGCCGGTCCATCTCCTCGCTGCAGTAGTCGGTGTAGTTGCGCGGCGAGCCGCACTTGTAGTTCTCGAAGAGGTAGGCGTCCGGGTCGTCGAAGCCGCCCGCGGTGAGGTTGGCGCCGATCTGGAAGTCGCGCCGGGAGAGGGCCGGGAACCAGGCCGCGGTGTCGAGCTGCTTGAGCGTCGCCTCCACTCCGATCAGGCGAAGCTGGTCGACCACGAACGACGCCAGATCCAGGTAGATGGACAGGGTCCGGGTCACGAGCTCCACGCGGAGCGGAGTGCCGGGCCCGTAGCCGGCGGCGGCGAGGAGCCGCTTGGCCTCCGCCTTGTCCTGGGCGGGATCCCGGTAGCCCGGCAGCACGCGCAGGTCCGGCTCGGGCAGCCCCCAGAAGCCGAGCGGCTTGGGCATGAGGGCGGCGCCGGTGACGGCGCCGTTCTGGCGCACGCCCCGGACGTAGGCGTTGCGGTCCATGGCGAGGTTGACCGCCCGGCGCACCGCCGGGTTGTCGAAGGGCGGCCGCTTGTGGTTCAGCACTACGTTGTCGCTGCCGTTCTGCCCGACCTCGGTGATGACGAGCGATGGTGCGCTGGCCTTGGCCGCGTCCGCCATTGCTTTGGTCATCTCGAGCGGCAGGAAGGCATCGAGGCGCCCGGCCTGCAGGGCGGCCAGGCGCGTGCCCCGCTCGCGGATGATCGTGTAGCGGATCCCGTCGAGATAGGGCCGGTCGGGCACGAAGTAGCTGGGGTTGCGCTCCAGCTCGAGGAGCTGGCCGCGGAGATACTCCTTCTGGCGGAACGGCCCGGTGCCCACACACCGCTGGCGCAGCTCTGCGACCGGCACGTGGGCCGGCAAGACTGGCGAGTAACCCGAAGCGAGCATCAGGAGGAGCGAGGGCTGCGGGCGCTTGAGCCGGAAGATCACGGTGTGCGGCTCGGGGGTCTCGATCACCTCCACGTTGGCGTACCAATCTTTTCGCGGGCTGGTGCGCAGCTTGCCGGCCGCATCCGGCGCCTCGCGGACGGCGTCGAAGGTGTACTTGACGTCGGCGGCGGTGAAGGAGCGACCGTCGTGCCACTTCACGTTCCTGCGGAGGAAGAAGACGAGGTTGCGGTAATTGTCCTGCCACGACCACTTCTCGGCCAGCTCGGGGATGACGGTCTCTGCGCTGTCGAGCGGTTTGAACGGGTCGAAGATGACGAGGTTCGAGTAGCACGGGGACATCGGCCACACGTTGGAGATCGTGGCCGACTCGTGGACCACGAGGCCGGGTGGGTCCTCGGTCAGCACCGAGTTGAGGATCCCCCCGTGCTTGGGCAGTGGAGTCTGACCACTCGCGGGAAGCGCGAAGAGCGACGCCGCCACGAGGATCGCGAGGCCGAAGGTCACGGACGGCCGCGAGCGGCGGGTCATGGAGGTCTCCGCGGGGCGGGGCTCAGTGCATCACCAGGCCGCCGGTGACGTTGATGGCCTGGCCGGTCATGTAGGAGGACTTGCCGGAGGCGAGGAAGCCCACGAGATTGGCCACGTCCTCCGGCTTCTCGATGCGGCCCAGCGGGATCTGCTCCACGCGCTGCTTGAGATACTCGCCGGGCTTGAGCCCCATGAGCCCTTGGCCCATCTCGCGGTCCACCTGGAAGATCATGTCGGTCTCCACGATGCCCGGGCACACGCAGTTGGCCCGGATGCCGTCGGCGGCGTGGGCGAGGGCCAGGCTCTTGGTCATGCTGATCACCGCCGCCTTGGTGATGCCGTAGACCAGCGACGTCTTGAGGCCGATCTTGCCCGCCATCGACGCCAGGCTGATGATGTTGCCGCGCTTCGCGGCCACCATGTGCCGCAGCACCGCCTGGCTCCCGAAGAACACGCCCTTGGCGTTGACCGCGAGGAGCCGGTCCCAGTCCGCTTCGGTCACGTCCACGGTGTGCATCGAGCGGTGGATGCCCGCGTTGTTCACCAGGATGTCGATGCGCCCCCACTCCGCCATCGTCCGGTCGGCCATCGCGTGGAGATCGGCCAGTCGCGTGACGTCCGTTTGCAGCGCCAGCGCCCGTCGCCCCCGCTTGCGCACCTCGTCGGCGGTGCGCTCGCCGGTCGCCTTGTCCACTTCCGCCACCACGACGTCGGCGCCCATCCCGGCCAGCTCCAGCGCGATGGCCCGGCCGATGTTGCGGCCCGCGCCGGTGACGATCGCAGTCTGCCCTTGAAGCTCCATTTAGATGGCCTCCATGTCAGCAGCAGCCGCCGGCGATGTTCGCCTTCTTCCGCTGGATCAGCTCGACGCGCACATCGTCCGGAGCCTGGATGAAGCAGATACGCGGGCCGTCCGGGATCTCGATCGGCCCTTCCAGCAGCTTCGCGCCCAGGCCTTCCAGGCGCGCGATGTCGGCCTCGAGGCCGTCGGAGTCGAAGCCGAAGTGCTCGAGACCGTGGTGGGCCTTGGCGTCGCCCGGGCCGAGCTTCTCGCTGGTGCGCGCGCCCGAGATGTTCACCGGCGTGCCGTCCTCGCTCTGGCAGCGGACGAAGCGGTCGCCGAAGACGCGGGTCTCGTCGGAGACGATCTTGAACGCGAAGGCCTTCACGTACCAATCGGCGGTCTTGCGGGGGTCGGAGGCCTTGAGATGGATATGATTGATCCGGTAGGGCATGGCGGTGTCCTTTCGGCTGAGGTATCGTCGGGGCCGGGCTATCGGCGCCGCGCTAGAGAATAGTAGGACCCGCCCGCCGGTTCAAGGACCGGCTGCCGGCCGCGAGGGAGCGATCCATGGACATCGGCTGCCACCTTCCCAATCAGGGTCCCCTGGCCACCGGTGAGGCGCTGGTGCGCTTCGCGCGCGAGGCCGAGCAGCGCGCCGTCGCCTCGCTGTGGGTGAGCGACCACGTCGTCTTCCCGCGCTCCGCCACCGGCAGCTATCCGGGCGGGCGCTTCCCGCATCCGGCCGACAAGCCCTATCTGGAGCCGGTGACCGTGCTCGCGGCCGCCGCGGTCTGCACGAGCCGCGCGCGGCTCGGCGCATCCGTCTTCATCCTCGGCCACCGGCACCCGGTGGTGATGGCCAAGATGCTCACGAGCCTCGATGCGCTCTCCAACGGCCGGCTGATCTGCGGCGTCGGGGTGGGCTGGTGGAAGGAGGAGCTGGAGATCCTCGGCGTGCCCTTCCACGCGCGGGGCCGGCACGGCGACGAGATCCTGCGCGCCTTCAAGGCCCTGTGGACGGAGGACAACCCGCGCCTGGACGGCGAGTTCTTCCGCTTCCGCGATCTCGGCTTCGCGCCGAAGCCGGTGCAGAAACCGCACCCGCCCATCTGGGTGGGCGGCGACAGCCCGGGCGCCTTCCGCCGCGTGGTCACGCTCGGCGACGGCTGGCACGCGACCTCCAAGGACCCGGCCCAACTCCGCGAGGGCCTGGCCCGGCTCCGCGCGGTCGCCGAGAAGCACAATCGCGACATGAAGACGATCGCCATCTCGGTCCGCTACAGCCTGAGCGACGGACTGCTGGCCAAGGGCCCCCAGATGGTGATCGACCAGCTCGCCGAGTACAAGCAAATTGGCCTGGGCCACGTCATGATCGACTTCCGCCGCGACGACCTCGGCCGGATGCTCGAGCTCCTGGAGCTGGTAACCGGCACCATCCGTCCGGCCGTGGAGAAAGCGTAGGTCGGGGTCAGGTCTTGAATTACGACATTTTCAGACCGCCAGACGAGTCATCCCGCGGCGGAAATGTCGTAATTCAAGACCTGACCCCTTAGGCGAAGCGGGGCATCACCTTCTCGGCGAAGAGACGCATCGAGCGCATGACCCGGTCGTGGGCGAGGCCGCCGCGGGAGAAGGCGCCCATGTAGTGGGTGACGCCGAGGGCCTCGTGGTGCATGCGGATCTTGTCGGCCACCTCCTCGGCGTCGCCCGCGATGGCGGCCACGTCGAGGGCCTTCTCCTCGGTCAGCGCGAGCAGGTTCTCACGCACCCGCCGGTAGAACTTGTACTGCTCGGGCGGCGCCCCTTGCGGGTCGGCGATCAGGTCGGCCTGGGTGCGGAAGAACCACAGGACGGGCTCGCGCAGATCCTCGCGGGCCTGCTTCGACGTCTCCGCCACGTGGATGATCTTGTTCATGCAGATCTCGGCGCCGTCGCCCGTTCCGTGGGCGGCTTTCCACTCCGCGTGATACGCGTCGTAGTTCTTGCGCAGGATGTCTAGCGGCGTGAATGCGGGCGAGGTCAGGATCTTGAGCCCGCGCTTCGCGGCCAGCGTGTAGGTGTCGGGCGACACCGCCGCCGTCCAGAGCGGCGGATGCGGCCGCTGCACCGGCTTCGGGTTCACCCGCACGCGCGGCACCTGGTAGAAGGCACCGTCGAAGGCCATCTCGTCCTCGCTCCACCCGCGGCGGATGATCTCGAGCGCCTCGTCGAAGCGCTGGCGCGTGTCGGCCATGGAGACGGCGAGGCCGTGGAACTCTTTCGGCTGGTAGCCGCGCCCGAGGCCGAACTCGAGCCGGCCGCCGGAGAGGATGTCGATCTCGGCCCATTCCTCCGCGATGCGCAGCGGATGCTCGAACGGCGCGATCACCACCGCGGTGCCGATGCGCGCGCGCCGCGTCTCCCGGGCCAGCGCCCCCGCCAGGGGCGCCAGCGACGGGCAGATGCCGTACGGAGAGAAGTGGTGCTCGGCCAGCCAGATGGTGTGGAAGCCCAGCTCGTCGGCGAGCCGGCACTCCTCGATGGTGTCGCCGTACACCTCCGCGTGACTCTGCCACTCGCGGAGGGACAGGAGGTTCTGCGTCGAGAACTTCATTACTTGATCAGGCCGTAGAACCTCCCCGCGTTCTCGCAGGTCACCTTGTGCATGACGTCGGCGGGCAGGTGCCCGAACTGCTCGGCGATGTACTTGGTCGAGTCGGGCCACACCCCGTCGCCGTGCGGATAGTCGGAACCCCACATGAGCGTCTCCACGCCCATGTCGTCGATCAGCTTGGTGCCGATGCGGTCGAACTGGAAGGTGGCCTTGCACTGCCGTCGCCAGTAGTCGCTCGGCTTCATCTTGAGACCGAGGTCGTGGAAGCGGTCCTCCCACTCGAAGTCCATGCGGTCGAGCGCGTAGGGGACCCAGCCGATGCCGCTCTCGCCGAAGGCGATGCGCACGTTGGGATAGCGCTCGAGCACCGCGGCGCCGATGATGGCGGCCAGGATGTTGACGAGGTTCATCTGGAACGCGGAGACCACCGTGAAGAAGGCGGCCCGGCGGGTGAGGCCCTTCTGCTTCTCGAGCACGGAGGGCGGGAGTGCCGGGAAGGTGTGGAAGTGCAGCGGCAGGCTCACGTCGTTCACCGCCTTCCACAGCGGCTCCCACGTGGGATGCCACATGGGCTCCATGTCCCACGAGCACGACAGCTCCATACCGCGCAGGCCCAGCTTGGCCACGCGGTAGACCTCCTGCACCGCCGCGTCGATGTCGCCGTAGGGCAGGCAGGCCAGGCCGATGAACCGGTCGGGATCGTGGCCGCAGAACTCCACGAGCCAGTCGTTGTAGATGTGGAACATCTCGGTGGCCGCTTCGTGGTCGTTGAGCCGGGTGGCCGCGCCCAGGATGCCGTAGATGACCTCGGCCTGGACGCCGTCGCGGTCCATGTCCTTCGACCGCAACGCCGGATCGGTCGGACGGGCGATACCCTTCCGGCCGTCATCGTAAAGACCGGTAGACGCCATCACGTCCACCCGATGGTGCTGGCCGGGGACGTACTTCGACCCGGCGGGCCCTACACCACCCCAAAGGCCGAAAGACGTGCCGTTCTTCGCGGTCCAGAACGGGCCGTCGGGGCCGTCCGTGACGTAGGGCATCCGGTCCTTGAGCGCCGCCGACGCATTTGCGGTGAACAGATCGGGCGGGATCCAGGGCAGGTCGATGTGGCAGTCGGCGGAGATCCGTTGGTAGCGCATGACGCCCCCTTTGGTCGATGAACCGCTCACCCCTCGCTGTGGAGAGAGCCTAGCGAGCGGCGGTGCCCCCGTCAAGGCGCCCGGATCGCCTCTGCCTTGACTCGGACCCACCCTCCGCGGCACCATGCCCGGGGCGCCATGCTCCAAGGCCTCCGCGTCCTCGACCTCTCCCGCGTCATCGCAGGGCCCTACTGCGCCGCGCTGCTCGGCGATCTCGGCGCCGACGTGATCAAGCTCGAGCGGCCCGGGCGCGGCGACGACCTGCGCGCGCTGCGGGGCACCGGGCAGATGAGCGCCTCCTTTGCCGCGGTCAACCGCAACAAGCGCGGGATCGCGGTGGATCTCCAGAAGCCCGAGGGCGCCCGACTCGCCTTCGACCTGGCCCGCCGCGCCGACGTGATCATCGAGAACTTCCTGCCCGGGGTGGCCGAGCGCCTCGGCCTGGGCTACCCGGCCGTCTGTGAGGTGAATCCGACCGTCGTCTACGCTTCCGTCACCGGCTTCGGCCAGACCGGCCCGCTCGCGCGCAAGCCCGGCTACAACACGATCGCCCAGGGGATGAGCGGGCTCATGGCCTTGACCGGCATGCCCGGCGACCCGCCGACACGCGTGGGCGGCTCCGTGTCCGACGTCGCCGCCTCCTACATGGCCTTCGGCATGGTCAACGCGGCGCTGGTCCACCGCTTCCGCACCGGCGTGGGTCAGCACGTGGACGTGAGCCTGGTCGGAGCAAGCCTCGGGCTCCTGCCGGATCCGGTCGCGATCTACTTCAACACCGGCGAGCGGCCCAAGCGCGCGGGCAACCGCAATTTGCACCTGACGCCGGCGGAGGCGTTCCAGGCCCGGGATGGCTTCGTCAACGTCGTACTGATGAATCCGGATCAGTGGGGGCGCTTCTGCGGCGCGCTCGGCGATCCCGCCATGGAGACCGATCCGCGCTTCGCGACCAACCCGGCGCGGCTCGAGCATCACCCCGCCTTCAAGGCGCGCATCGAGGCCGTTCTCAGAACAGGGTCGGTTACCGATTGGGTACAGCGTCTCGAAGCCGCGGGCATCGCGGCCGGGCCGATCTACGAGCTCGACGAGGTCTTCGAGGACCCGCAGGTGCGGCATCTCGGGCTCGTGGCCGAGGTGGAGCAGCCCGGCGCCGGCAAGGTCAAGATGCTCGGCTTCCCCGGCCGCGCCTCCGCCACGCCGCCGCGCATCGATCGCCCGGCGCCGCTCCTCGGCCAGCACACCGCCGAGGTGCTCGGCGAGCTCGGGCTCTCCCGCGAGGAAATCGAGCGCCTGGCCGCGGCCGGCGTCGTCGTGCTCGGCGAGCAGCCCCGCTAACCAGCAATAGTAGACGTCGCAGCGCCTCCGCCCGTTTACACGTCTTCGTAGGAATATGCGCCGGCTCCTCCCTCGTCTGATGGAACGAGGAGGATACCGTCATGCGACTGCTCTGGATCCCACTGGCCGCGCTGCTCCTGGGCGGCTGCGTCGTCGTTCCACTCGGGCCTCACGCGTACGCGCCGCCGCCGCCGCGCGTCACCTACATCTATCCCGCATACCCCGTTTACCCGCATGGCTGGTACGGCCCACGCTACTACGGCCGCTGGTAGTATCGTTGGCGGGTGCGCCGCCCACTGCCCGGCTACCTCTGGCTCATTCCAGTGATCGGAAGCCTGGTGGTGCTGGCGGCGCCCACGCCCGCGGGCTTGAGCCTCGAGGGCCAGCGCGTCCTCGCGGTGCTCGTGCTCGCGATCGGGCTCTGGGGGCTCGAGGCGCTTCCGCCCGGCGCCACCGGGGTCCTCGCGATCGTGGCCCTCGTGCTCACGGGCGCCGTCGCGGGCATCCGCGAGGCCCTCGTGGGCTTCGCTGATCCGATCCCCTACTTCCTGATCGGCGTGCTCACCATGGGCGTGGCGGTGGCCCGGAACGGCCTGGCCGAGCGGGTGGCCCACGTGCTGCTCGCGCGGGGACGGGGCCGCGCCGGCGCGGTCTACGCGCACCTCCTGATGGCGATGCCCCCGCTCACCCTGCTCCTGCCGTCGGCCACCACCCGCACCGCCATCCTCGTGCACATCTACGAGCAGGCCCTCGAGCTGGGGCGGGTACCGCGCGGCGCGCCGCTGTCGCGCGCGGTCATGCTCGCGCTGAATTCGGTGAACCGCCTCGCCTCCACGATCCTGCTCACCGGCGGCATCACGCCGATCGTGGCCTCCGGCCTCATCGGGACGACCTCGTGGACGCGCTGGTTCGTGTTGATGAGCGTGCCCTATCTGGCGCTGCTCGCCCTGGCCGCCGCCGCGATCTACCTGCGCTACCGCCGGGGCTTCCAGGCCCGGGTGTCGGCACCGGCCCCGCCGGAGCGCCGGCCGCTCTCGGGCGTCGAGCTCCGCACCGCGGTCATCGTCGGGGGCGCCGGCCTGCTCTGGCTCACCGACGCCTTCCACCATCTGCATCCGACCCTGCCCGCCTTGCTCGCCTTCGTGTTCTTCCTGATGCCGGGGCTGGGCGTGCTCACCTGGCGCCAGTTCGAGCAGGAGGTGGGCTGGACGAACTTCTTCGTCATCGCGGCCTCGCTCTCCCTGGCCCAAGCCCTCTCGCGCTCGGGCGCGAGCGACTGGCTCGCCGCGGGCGTGGTGGGCGCCGCGCACGCGGTGGCGGAGTCGCCCGGGATGGTGGTGGGGGTGCTGCTCGTGGCGTCCTCGGTGGTGCGCCTCGTGATCCCGAACATCACCGGGTTCCTGGCCACCACCATTCCGGTGGCGATGGCGGCGGGCACCGCCTCCGGGCTGAACCCGGTGATCTGCGGGCTGATCGTCACGGTCGCGGGCGACGCCGTGCTCTACTACCCGGCGCAGAGCGCCTCCTCGCTCGTCGTCTACGAGCGCGGGCACCTCACCGCCGGGGAGATCTTCCGCTTCGGTCTCCTGATGACCGCGCTCGCCGTGCTCGTGGTGCTCGCGGTGGCGCTACCCTACTGGGCCCTGGTGGGAGAGCCGCTGGTCCGCTAGCGGGGAGCCGTCCGAGATGAGCTGGCGGGGCATGTCGAGGACTTCGCGGACCTTGCTGATCAGATCGGCGGGCGTGAACGGTTTTCCCAGCAGCAGCATGCTCGCGTCGCGGACGCCGTGGCGGAGGATGGCGTCCTCGGTGTAGCCCGACATGTAGAGCACGGGCATGGCGGGGCGCATGACCCGTACCCGGTCCACCAGCTCGCGGCCGCTCATGCGCGGCATCACGACGTCGGTGAGGATGAGGTCGATGCGCTCGCCCTCGGCCTCGTAGCACTGGAGGGCTTGCACGCCGTCGCCCGCTTCGAGCACGCGGTGTCCCTGCCGCTCCAGCACCTCGCGGGCCAGGGCGCGCACGTCTTCCTCGTCTTCCACCAGGAGAATCGTCTCTCGACCGGTGGCGGGCCGCGCCCCGCCGTCGTCCACGGTCGACGACGACGCGGCCGCCTCGACCTGGGGCAGGTAGATCTCGAAGGTCGTGCCGCCGCCTACCACGCTGCGCACCCGAACCGCCCCGCCGTGCTGGCGCACCACGCCGTGCACCATCGAGAGACCGAGTCCGGTGCCTTTCCCCGGCTCCTTGGTCGTGAAGAACGGCTCGAAGATGTGGGCCCTCGTCTCCGCGTCCATGCCCACCCCGGTATCCATCACCCGGAGCACCGCGTAGGGCCCGGGGGGCAGCGCGTCCGGCCGATCGGGCGGCGCCGGGCCCAGCTCGACACGGTCGGTCTCGACCCCGAGCGTGCCGCCGCGCGGCATCGCGTCGCGCGCGTTGACCGCGAGGTTCAGGAGCGCCTGTTCGAGCTGGCCCGGGTCCGCGTTCACGCGGCCCGCGGCGGGGCCGAGGGTGAGGAGCAGATCGACGTCCTCGCCGATGAGGCGGCGCAGCATGTCGCTCATCTCCGCCACGGTGGCGTTGAGATCGAGGACTTTTCTCTGGAGCACCTGCTTGCGGCTGAAGGCCAGGAGCTGGCGGGTGAGGGAAGCGGCGCGGGCCGCCGTCTTCTGGATGAGCTCGACGTTCTTCCGGCTCGGGTCGTCCCCCTTGAGCCGGCCCAGGAGCAGCGCGCTGCGGCCGGTGATGATCGTGAGGAGGTTGTTGAAGTCGTGAGCCACCCCGCCCGCGAGCCGCCCGACCGCCTCCATCTTCTGGGCCTGCCTGAGCTCGTCCTCGAGCTGCTTGCGCTGGGTGACGTCCATCATGGCGCCGATCATCCGCACGGGCTTGCCCTCGCCGTCGTGCAGCACGTACCCCCGGTCGAACACGTCGGCGTAGGAGCCGTCGACCTTCCGGTATCGGTATTCCGCGCTCCAGCTCTCCGCCCCGCGGTCGATCGCGGCGTGGATGTCGGTCACGATGCGGTCCCGATCCTCGGGGTGGATGTTCTCGTACCACCACGAGACGTCGGGGCCGACCTGCTCCGGCGCGTAGCCGAAGATCGTGGTGACCCCTTCGTTCCACCACAGCGCGTCGCTCACCAGGTCCCAGTCCCACACCGCGTCGTTGGTGGCGCGCGCCACGAACTGGAAGCGCTCCTGGCTCTCCCGGAGGGCCCGGACCAGCCGTTCGGCGGTGCCGCGCGCCAGCTGCTCGTCCGCGAACAGCTGGGCGTTGCGAATCGCGAGGGCGGCCTGGGCGGCCAGCCGGACGAGGATCGCCTCGTCCTGGTCGGTGAACGCGCGGGAGGAGCGGTTGTCCACGTAGAGCAGGCCCTCGACGCGGTCCTCGATGAGCACCGGCACCGCCATCCGGGCGCGAATGCCGAGCCGGCGGATGCGCTCGAGGTAGTGGCGGCTCAGCCCGGGGTCTTGCAGATAGTCACTCGTGCGTAGCGGCCGGGCTTCCAC
>Ga0070698_100001012_pt1 | contig 30886 bp, 29 predicted proteins | sample KBSK1502metaG_FD_65477 | JGI IMG/M metagenome (GOLD analysis project Ga0070698, IMG submission 65477) | Corn, switchgrass and miscanthus rhizosphere microbial communities from Kellogg Biological Station, Michigan, USA - KBS K1-50-2 metaG | ecosystem: Host-associated > Plants > Roots >...
TAAAGCGGCCCTGCTGGAGCGCGCCCTGGGGGACGTCACGCCTCCTGAGTTCGTGCGGTTTCTCCAGGCGGTGGTGCGGCGCGGCCGGCAGGGGCTCCTGGGCGAAATCGCGCAGGAATACCAGGCGCTCGTGGACGCCAAGCTCGACCGGATGCACGCGGGCGTGGTGCTCGTCGAGGAGCCGGACGCCCGGCTGGAGAAGCAGATCGTGGAGCGCCTCACCGCGGCGCTCGGCAAGGACGTGCGGGCGCATTTTCGGGCGGATCGCGGGATCATCGGGGGGGTGGTGGTGCGGGTGGGCGACCGGATCTACGACGGCTCGCTCCGGCGCAAGCTGGCGGTGCTGCGGCGGAGGATGCTGACGGGCGAATAGTAGGGGCGCGCATGCTGCGCCCCTACACATACCAGGCCGGTTTCACCCCTACGGCTGATACCGCAAACCCATCGCCACGCCCACCCGTCGCGTCGCGCGCCGCTCGACATCCGGCGGCGTTTCGCCCGCGTCGAACACGGAGCCGCTCACCAAGCCGCTGACGCGCAGCGAGCCCGAGAGGGCCCGGGCGAGCGGCCACTCCAGGGCGGCTGCCGCACGGGCGGCCACGCGGGTGCGGCTGGCGCCATCCACGTCCCACCGCTGGACGGCGGGTCCCGCCTCGAGCCGCACGTCGACGCCGACCCCGAAACGCGCCAGGCGGAACGACACCTGCGGAGCGATCTCCCACAACGACGCGATGTCGTATTGCACGAGGGCCAGGCCCGGCCGCTCGCCCGCGATCCCCGTCCTGGCGCGTAACACGACGACCGCCACGCGTGCGGGCCCGAGTCCGCGGTCCAGGCGCAGCTCAAAGGTCGTCGGCCGGTACGGCCCCACGGTGGTGCCGGAGGTGTCGCGGGAGGAGCCGCCAAAGCGGGCGACCCCGATCTCGGCCGCGATCCCCCACTGGGCCGAGACCGTGCTTGGAGCAACGAGACCGGCTACAAGACAGGTTACGACGAGCGTCCGCATCGTTCCTCCCGCGTCGGGGTTATTTCATCTCCAGCCTGATCCAGCCGTTGGTTATGGTATTCTCGCCCTTCACGATCCAGTTGTAGCCGGGGTACGTCGTTCCCACCACGGCGTCCTCGACGGCGTTTCCGACCAGCTCGTCGTTGGTATTAAAAAACGACGCGATCGCCGACAACAGCTTCTGGAACGCGTTCGCCTGCGTGAACAGCTTGACCAGCGTACTGGTCTTTTGGTTGCCGGCGGTGGCGGCTTTGTAGGCGGCGTCCACGGCCTTGAACAGATTCCCGAGGTTGTCACGGTTCGCCTTGATCTCACACGCCGTGTCGTCGTCTTCCACCACGAACACGCGGACGTTCTGTCCCGGATGCGCGGCGTTGTAGGCATCGAGCTGGCTCTGGCTGAACAACATCACGCTGCCGCTCCAGTCGAGATCGTTCTGGTCGAAGTAGTAGATTCCGGGCTGCTTCTCGCCGGCGCACTGGTAGTCGGTCAGCGAGTCGCTCTGCCCCTTCTGGCCGAGGATGTGGACCTCAAATTCGGGGCTGCCTTTCAACCAGCCCTCAAAATCCTCCACGAAATGGGCCTTGGTCATGTAGAGGCCGGGGGGCGGCGGCGGCGGCGGCGGCGGCGGAGGCGAGACACCGCCGCCCCCGCCCCCGCCGCAATACTCGAGACACGCGATCAGGGCAGAGGGCTTGGGCGAAAAATCCGTCTCGACCGGGACCACCGCGATGACCGGAGTCGCGGGCGGATGCGCGGGGTCGAGCAGCCGGCGGCTGCCGTGCACGTCGAACGCCACCGGCACGTCGTGGTCGGCGATCGCCGTGGCGACGAGCACGTCGGGCCCTCCGGTCCACGCGCGGCGGTGTGCCGGCACCGGCAGGTACATCTCGAGCGGGATGGTGCGGTCGGCCTCGCGCGCGAGCTCCGTCGTGGCGCGCCCGGTGCCGCGCGCCAGCGCCGCGAGGGCAAGCCCGCCGTCGGCGGCGAGAAAGCGCTGGAACGGTAGCTTGTGCTCGCGGTACGGCGAGCGGTCGAGCTCGGCGCGCACGCGCGCGCGGAACGCGGGGTCGGCGAGCGCGAGGGCGAGCCCGCGCGCCAGCTGCTCCGGCGGAGCAGCGGCGGCAGTGGTGGTCGCGGGCGATCCGGCGCGCGGGCCCGCCGCGGGGCCGGGCGCCGGTCCCGTCCCCGGTGTGCGATCGGAGCAGGCGAGCCCGCCCACGAGTAGCGCGAGCGCCGCGGGCGCGGCCAGGCGTGAGGTATGGGACAGCATGGCGACTCCTTGGTCGAGGTTTGGGACGGCGGGCGAACATGCCCGGCGTCGCTCGCCCGACCGGCGCCCGAATCGCGCGCTCGACATCGCAATCGCGCGCGACCTCCCCGGCCCGCTCCTTGCTGTGTAGCTTCCCGATCCCTATGCCATCGCTTGCCGCCCTCTTTCTTCTTCTTCTGGCCCGCGACACGACGGGCTACTGGCAGCAGCAAGTCAGCTACCGCATCACCGCTTCCCTCGACGAGCCGACCGGCGTCCTGACGGGGCGCGAGCGGATCAGCTACGTCAACCGCTCATCGGCCACGCTGCGCGACTTCTACGTGCATCAGTACCTGAACGCGTTCCGGCCGGGGTCGCGCTGGGCCGCAGCCGACTCGGCCGAGGGGCGCGACCGGTTCCAGCATCTCGGGGATCCGGACTACGCGTTCGAGCGGATTACGGCCGCCACGCTGGCGGGCCGGGAGCTCCGCCCCGACTACCCGTACGCGCCCGACTCGACCATCGCGCACTGGACGCTCGCCCGGCCGCTCGCGCCCGGCGACTCCCTCCTCGTCGAGGTCGAGTGGCAGGCGCGCCCCTCGACGCTGCCGCGCCGTCAGGGGCGTCAGGGCAGGCGCTTCGACTTCGCGCAGTGGTATCCGAAAGTGGTGGTGTACGACAAGTACGGTTGGGAGGACCATCCTCTCTATCCCGCGGGGGAGTTCTACGGCGAGTTCGCGACCTACGACGTGACGCTCGATCTCCCCGAAGACCAGGTCATCGGCGCCACCGGCGTTCCGGTGGAGGGCGACCCGGGGTGGGAGAGGGCGAAGGCCGACCCCGCGCTCCAAATCGACTATCAGCGCGACTGGTACCACGCACCACGCACCACGCAGCAGTGCGCGCAGGTGGCCACGGGCCGCAAGTGCGTCCGGTTCCGAGCCGAGCGGGTGCATCACTTCGCGTTCTCGCTCAACCCGCAGTACCGCTACGAGGAGGGCCGCTACGGCGACGCGGTGGTGCGCGTGCTGTATCTGCCCGACGACCGCGCCACGTGGGGCAACGGCATCGCGGTGCGCAACACGGTCACCGCCCTCGCCTGGCTCGACTCGCTGTACGGTACGTACCAGTGGCCGCAGCTCACCAACGTGCACCGCATCGAGGGGGGTGGCACCGAGTTCCCCATGATGATCATGGACGGCAGCGCGGGGCTCGGCCTCATCGTGCACGAAGCCGGCCATCAGTACACCATGGGGCAGCTCGCGAACAACGAATGGCGCGAGGGGTGGCTCGACGAGGGGTTCACGAGCTTCCAGACGGGCTGGTTCTTCGAGAGGCACGGCGCCGGGCTCGCGTACGACGGGCTCGAGCCCGAAGTGTTGTGGCTCGATCTGGAGCGCTGGAGCGAGCCCGTGTCGCTGCCGAGCGAGCAGTACCGCGACTTCTCGACCTACAATGCGATGGTCTATTCGAAGGCGCAGCTGTTCTACGAGGAGCTGCGCTACGTGGTGGGGGACGAGACGATGCGCCGCATCTTGCGGGCCTACTTCGCCCGCTGGCGGCTGAAGCACGTGGACGAGGATGCGTTCCGCGAGGTAGCGGAAGAGGTATCGGGGCGGGACCTGAAAGGGCTGTTCGGCGAGTGGCTGCACGCCACGCCGCTGTTCGATTATCGCCTGAAGCGCGTCGAGCGGCAGCACCTGGCCGACGGCCGGTGGCGCACGGTGGTCACGATCGAGCGGCGCGGCGACGGCCGCCTGCCGGTGGAGATCGGCGACGCCGACACGATCTACGCCCGGGCGACGGGCGAGCCCGCGGAGGAGCGCATCGCGTTCGTGACGGCCAGGCGGCCCGGGCGCCTCATGCTCGACCCGCGGGGCCGCACGCACGATTACGACCTCCTGAACAACCGCGAGCGGCGGGCGCTCGTCGGACGCGGCGCTTGGACCTTCCGGCTGGACGATCCCACGCGGGAGACGGCCCGGCGAGACCGGCTGGTGCGCGCCTGGCTGCCCGTCGCCTGGTCGAACAGCTTCGGCGGCTTCACCCTCGGCGTGCGCGAGCGCTCCAACTATCTCGGCCGTTACGACCGCGGCCTGCTCCTGGCGTCGCTCGCCACGGGGCCCGGCGCCACGAACCGCTTCAGCTTCTACGGCCGCTGGGCCAATCCGATCGGGCATTTGGCGCCGCGCAGCGAGACCAGCGTATCCGCGTGGTCGGCGGAGGGACGCGCCGGGGCGAAGCTCTCCGTGGATCGCTCGCTGCGCGAGCACCTGGATTTCGGCGCCGACCCGCACGTGGGGTTCGACGCCCTGTGGATGGCGACCACCGAGCTGGGCTACCTCGACCGGGGGCTGTGGGACGACGCCGGCACCGTCGAAGCGGGGCCCTGGTGGTCCACCACGACGCACCACGGCGCGACCGTGTTCCGCGCCCGCGTCGTCGCGCGCGGCGGCGTGGTGTACTCGAATCCGGGGAATGGGATCGTCTCGCCCACCCGCTACGATTTCGAGGGGTTCGGGCGGTTCACCGGAGAGGCCAGCGTGCGCACCCCGTTCTGGGCGCGGACGACGCTGGGGCTGCGGCTGTTCGCGGGCGGCTACACCGGGGCCTCGACGCCGGTGCGGCAACGGCGCATTCCCGTCGCTGGGGCGGATCCGTATGAGACGTTCACCGACCCGTTCCTGCGCAGCCGGGGCGCCCTGTTCCTGCGGCCGGACTTCTACTACCATGCGCCGGGGAACGCCAATCTGCGGGCGTTCCGGCGCGACCTCGGGGGGCGCTGGGCGGTGAGCGTGAACGGCGAGCTGACGCGCTCCCTGGGGCGACGCGACCACGGATTCCTGCGGGAGGCATCGCTCATGGGCTTCGCGGACGCCGGGGTCGTGGACACACTCGCCGTGCCGGCGACCAAGCCGGGTCGCGGGTCCACGTTCCTCTATGAAGGCGGAGTCGGTTTCGTGACTCGCCATCAGCTGGGAGACCTCGACTGGACGCTGCGGTTCGAGGTGCCGCTCGTGGTGGCCCCGTTCCAGTTCGCCGCCGACAGCGTCTCGAGACAGGGGCGGCTCGCGTTCCGGTGGCAGGTGAGCCTGTCCCCGAGCTTCTGATGGACACGCGCGCGCACGACCGTCGCGGCTTCTTCCGCGACGCGTTCGGCCGGTTGCTGCACGAGGTGACCGTGCGCACCGAGCGTCGGGTGGCGCCGCGGCGCTACTTCCGGCCCCCCGGTGCGGCGGACGAGATCAGCTTTCTGGCCTCGTGCACGCGCTGCGGCGACTGCGTCACGGTGTGCCCGGTGCAGGCGATCATCAAAGCGCCGCCGGCCGCGGGCCTCGCCGCCGGCACGCCCATGATCGATCCCGGGATCCAGGCGTGCGTGGTGTGCGCGGAGATGCCCTGCGCGCGGGCATGCGAGACGGGGGCGCTGGTGCCGCCGCCCCGAGGCTGGGACGAGGTGCACATGGGCGTGCTCGAGCTCGATCCCGAGCGCTGCATCACGTTCCAGGGCGTGTCGTGCGGCGTGTGCGCACGGGCTTGCCCGGTCGGGGAGAAGGCGCTCGCACTCGACGTTGGGGGCCGGCCGGTGATACGCCCGGAAGGATGCGTGGGCTGCGGGGTGTGCGTGACGGCGTGTGTGACGAGCCCGTCGTCGCTGAGGCTGAGCCTGCCGGGGGATGTATGACCGAATGTGGAATGTGGAATGTGGAATGCGGAATTGAAGTGGGAGGTCGCGCGCCGAGCGACGCCCGCGTTGCCATTCCGAATTCCGCATTCCGAATTCCGCATTACGTGGTTCAATGAGCGTTCTGCTGCCGTACCGGGTGGAAAAGCCCTGGGGCCACGAGCTCATCTGGGCCCGGACCGATCGGTACGTCGGCAAGATCCTGCACATCGAGCCCGGGCACGTGCTGTCGCTGCAGTATCACAACAAGAAGGACGAGTCGATCTACGTGCTGGCGGGAGAGATCATCCTGCGCCTCCAGCGGGATGAGAAGCTGAGTGAGCGCCGCATGGCGCAGGGGGCGGCGTTCCACATCGAGCCCAGGCTGATCCACCAATTCGAAGCCGTAACGGCGAGCGATCTGCTCGAGGCGTCCACGCCCGAGATCGACGACGTGGTGCGGCTGAAAGACCGCTACGGGAGGGTGCCGTGAAAGTGATCGTGCCGCTCGCCGGCAAAGGCACTCGGCTGTTGCCGCTCACCAAGCGGGTTCCCAAGCCGCTGGTGCGGGTCGCCGGCCGACCCGTGATGGATTACGTGATGGACGCGGTGAAACCCCTCGACGTCGACGAGATCATCGTCATCACGGGGCACCTGAAAGACGTCGTCGAGCGCTACATCCGGACGCATTACGACGTGCCGGCGAAATTCGTGGAGCAGAAAACCCTGGACGGCACCGCGGGCGCGATCAATCTCGCGCGACCGTACGTGAACGGGCCGGTGCTCATCATCTTCGTGGACACGCTGTTCGAGGCCGACCTGTCGCTCGCCAACCGGGTGGACGCGGACGGGATCATCTGGGTGAAGGAGGTCGAGGACTACCAGCGGTTCGGGGTGATCGTGACCGACAACCAGGGCTACATGAAACGCATCGTGGAGAAGCCGAGCACGCCGGTGTCGCGGCTCGCGAACATCGGGCTGCAGTACGTGCGCGACTGGAAGACGCTGTTCGACGGCATCGCCCACGTGCTGACTCAGCCGCCGGGCAAGGGCGGCGAGTACTATCTCACCGACGCGTTCCAGTACATGGTGGATCGCGGCCGGCGGCTGCTCACGGCGCCGGTGCGCGGCTGGTACGACTGCGGCAAGGTCGACACCCTGCTCGAGACCAACCGGTACCTGCTCGAAAACGGCCGGGCCCGGCTCCCCACCGGCCCAGGCTCCCACCGCAACATCGTGCCGCCGGTGTACATCGAGGACGGCGTGGAGATCCGCGACTCGACGGTGGGCCCGAATGTCTCGCTCGAGGCGGGGAGTCGCGTGACGGACAGCACGATCGCCAACAGCATCCTGGGGACGAACGTGCGGGTGGTGCGGAGCACGGTGCGCGATTCCGTGATCGGGGACGATCAGGTCATCGAGGGCCAGACCGTACAGGCGAGCGTGCTCGACGCTGGGGAGTTGGCAGCGGCGAAGTAGACGCCAGTCACGTAACCACCTGAAGCGTATCAGCTTGCTACGGACCGCCGAGTAACTTACTCCGCCCCTTGACGGGCCCGAGGAACCAGATTTAGTTACTGACCGTTCAGTAACTAAATTGGGAGGATCCTCGTGAGCAACACCGTCACTCCATCGAAGCACCCGCGACCGCCGCGCTGGCAGCGGCGCAAAGAAGCGCGTCCGGCCGAGATCGTGGCCGCCGCGCTCGAGGTGTTCGTGGAGCGCGGGTTCGCCGCCGCCAAGCTCGCCGACGTGGCGCGCCGCGCCGGGGTGACCAAGGGCACCGTGTACCTCTACTTCGACAGCAAGGAAGCGCTGTTCAAGGCGGTGGTACGCGAGACGATCGTGCCGGTGATCGCGCAAGGCGAGGCGCTGGCGCGGTCGTTCACCGGTAGTGCGCGCGAGCTGCTGGAGCAGCTGGTGCGGGAGTACTGGCGACTGGTGGGGGAGACCGCGCTCGCCGGCATTCCCAAGCTGATGATGGCGGAAGCGGCGACGTTTCCGGAGCTGACCCGCTTCTACTACGACGAAGTCGTGACCCGCGGGCACCGCCTCATGGCGGGCGTGATCGAGCGCGGCATCCAGAACGGCGAGTTCCGTCCCGTGGACGTGACGGTCGCCGCCAAGCTCGCGATGTCGCCGCTGATGCACGCCGTCGTGGCGCGGCGCGCCTTTGTGTCGTGCATGCCCGAGGGCTTCAACGTGCAGAGCTATCTCGACACTCACATCGACCTGTATCTCCATGGCATCGCGAAACACTAGTCGGCGGCTGGTGGGACTGCTCGCGTCGCTTGTCGCCGCGCCCTTCGTGCTCGCGGCCCAGGCGCCCGCCGCCGGCGCGCCGTTGCGCCTGTCGTTCGCGGACGCCGTACGCGTCGCGTCGAGTGACGCGCCCGCGGTGGCGCTCGCCGGCCTGCGGGCCGCCGAGGCGGACGCGCGGGTGCGCCAGGTCCGCGCGGCGCTGTTGCCGTCGCTGTCGCTGGGCGGCTCGTGGCTCAACCGCACCTTCAACTCGAAGTCCCTGGGCATCGATTTTTCAATCCCCACTGCGAACGGTCCGCAGTCGCTCCCCGAGCTGATCGGTCCCTTTCACCTGTTCGATGCTCGCGTGAACGCGTCGCAGACGCTCTTGGATTGGTCCGGCATGGTGCGCGTGCGGGCGGCCAGAGCCCAGGCGGACGGCAGTCGCGCCGAGCGCGGCGTGACCGTGGAGGGCACGGCGCTGACGGCGGCACTCGCCTATCTGCGTGCGGTGCGCGCGCAGGCGGTGGTGGCGGCGCGCCAGGCCGACTCCGCCATTGCGAGCGAGCTGGTCGGGCTGGCGGAGGCGCAGCGGGCGGCGGGCGTGAGCGCGGTGATCGACGTGACGCGGGCCCGGACGCAGCTGGTGACGGCGGAAGGTCTGCTCCTCGTCGCGCGCAACCAGCTGGACCGGGGGCGCATCGACTTGACGCGCACCCTGGGGATCGATCCCGCCACGCCGCTCGCCTTCACGGACACCCTCGCCGCCACGCTGGGCGCGGCGGACGTGCCGGGCGCGCGCGATTCGGTCGTGGCGGCGGGCCTCGCCAACCGGCCCGATTTGAGGGCCGAGCTGGCGCGTGCCGGGGCGGCGCGGCAGACCGGGTCGGCGATCCGCGCGGAACGGCTGCCGCGGCTCGAGGTGGCAGCGGACTACGGCGTGAACGGGCGGACGGTGCCGGGCGCCATCTCCACGCGCGACGTGGTGCTGCAGGTGAGCGTGCCGATTCTCGACGGCTTCCGCCGTGAGGCGCGGCTGGCGGAGCAGGACGCCGTGGTGCGTGAATCGCAGGTGCGCGAGCGCGACCTGCGTCAGCAGATCGCGGCCGACGTGGACGGCTCGCTGCTCGACCTCCACTCGGCGGAAGCGCAGCAGGCCGTGGCGGCCGAGCGGCTGCGGCTCGCGGCGCAGGAGCTGTCGCAGTCGCGCGAACGCTTCAAGGCGGGCGTGGCGGGCAACATCGAGGTGATCGACGCGCAGTCGAACCTGATTCGGGCGCGTGATGCCGACATCGACGCGCGCTTCGCGGCTGCGAGCGCGCGCGTCTCCCTGGCACGGGCGGCGGGTGTGGCCCGGACCCTTCACTAACTCTGAACGACAGATCAAAGAGCGAGTCTATGGCTACGACGATCGAACCAGAGGTCAGGCGTGAATCCGCCGCGAAGGCGGCTCCACCGGCGCCCTCCCCGGCAGAGCCCAAGCCCGGCGGCCGCCGGCGCACCGTGTTCACGATCATGGGCCTCGTGCTGCTGGCCCTCGTGGCGTTCGGTGCGCGGCGCTGGATCTACGGCCTGAGCCACGTGTCCACGGACGACGCACAGGTGGACGGGCACATCATCCCCATCCTGCCGAAGGTCGGCGGCTTCGTGACCGAAGTGCGGATCGACGAGAACCAGCGGGTGAAGGGCGGCGACACGCTCGTGGTGCTAGACGACCGCGACTACCGGGTCCGGCTGGCGCAGGCCGACGCCGATCTGGCGGTGGCCCTCGCGGGCGTGAGTAACCGGGCACGGGTCGGTCAGGCGGAGGCCCAGGTGGAGCAGGCGCAGGCGAACGCGTCGAAGGCGCACGCCGACCTGGACCGCGTGCGGCCGCTGGCGTTGCAGGAGATCATCTCCAAGCAGCAGCTCGACGCGGTCGAGGCGGCGGCCCGCGCGGCGGACGCGGCGCTGGCGGCGGCCCAGGCGTCCCTCCTGGCGGCGGACGCCCGGGTCGGCGCGGCGCGCGCCGCCCGTGACCAGGCGGCGCTGAATTTGTCCTACACGCGGGTCATCGCTCCCGCCTCCGGGGTCGTGAGCAAGAAGACCGTGGAGCTGGGGCAGCTGGTCCAGCCGGGTCAGCCACTGATGAGTGTGGTGCCGCTCGAGGATGTGTGGCTCACGGCCAATCTCAAGGAGACGGAGATCGCCGATGTGAAACCCGGCGAGCCGGTGGACTTCACGGTCGACGCCTATCCCGGCACCCATTTCCGCGGGCACGTGCAGAGCCTCTCGCCGGCGACGGGGGCGCGCTTCTCGCTGCTGCCGCCCGACAACGCGACGGGGAATTTCACCAAGGTGGTGCAGCGCGTGCCGGTCCGCGTGCGGCCCGACAAGGTCGATCCGGCCCATCCGCTGCGGCCCGGGATGAGCGTGGTCGTCACCATTCAGACCAAGTAGCCCACCCGTGGCCACCGCCGCTCTTCCGGCTGCGGCGCTCGGCGGGAGCGCTGTGGCGGACCGCTACAAGTACCGCTACATCATCGCGGTCACGGTGTCGCTCGCGTCCGTGTTGGAGCTGCTCGACACCAGCATCGTGAACGTCGCGATTCCCCACATGATGGGGAACCTGGGCGCGACGCTGGACGAGATCGCCTGGGTGTCGACCGGCTACATCGTCGCGAACGTCATCATCCTGCCCATCACCGGCTGGCTGTCGGCCTACTTCGGGCGGCGGCGCTATTTCGCGGGCTCGATCGCGATCTTCATCGTCTCATCGTTCTTCTGCGGCAACGCGCATTCGCTCGCCGCGCTGGTGTTCTGGCGCATCATCCAGGGGCTGGGGGGCGGGGCGTTGCTCTCCACCTCGCAGGCGATCCTGTACGAGGAGTTCCCGCGCGAGGAATACGGCACCGCCATGGCGATCTTCGGCGTGGGCGTGATGGTCGGTCCGACGCTCGGGCCCACCCTCGGCGGCTACATCACCGACGCATTCGGCTGGCCGTGGATCTTCTACATCAACATCCCGATCGGCATGCTGGCGCTCGCACTGTCGCTCAGCTTCGTCAACGACTCCCGCTATCAGCAGAAGGCGGAGGGGGTGGACTACGTGGGGTTGCTGCTCCTGGCCCTGGGCATCGGCACGCTGCAGACCATGCTCGAGCGCGGCGAGCGACTCGACTGGTTCCAGTCGCGGGAAGTGACCATGTACGGCCTGATCAGCGTCGTGTCGCTCGTCTCGTTCGTGTGGCACGAGCTCACCACCGAGCATCCGGTGGTCGACCTGCGGATCTTGAACAGCCGGCAGCTCGCCGTGGGCGTCGTGTTCGGCGGCGTGCTGGGGATCTGCCTGTACGCCACGGTGTTCGTGCTGCCGGTCTACCTGCAGAACCTGCAGAATTTCACGGCGGAGCAGACCGGGTTCGTCATTCTCCCGGGAGCGCTGGCGAGCGCGTTCACCATGGCCACGATGGGACGCTTCACCGGGAAATTCGACGGGCGGCTGTCGATCCTGGCGGGCGTGTCGATCTTTGCTTTGTCGATGTGGAAGCACGCCCATTTTACGACCGAGAGCGGCATGAGCGATTTCTTCTGGCCGCTGATTTTCCGGGGAGTGGGCCTGGGACTGATTTTCGTGCCGCTCACCAATCTCGCCCTCGCGGACCTGCCCATGAGCAAGATCCCGAACGGCACCGGGCTGTTCAACTTGATGCGCCAGCTCGGCGGCAGCGTGGGCATCGCCGTCTCGGCGACTCTGGTGCAACGCTTCCAGGCCATCCACCGCGCGGACCTGATCGCCAACGTGACGCAGTACAGCGAGGCGACCCGGGAGCGCCTCGGCGCCATCACGGCGCGGCTGATTGCCACGGGCACGCCGGCGCCCTTGGCCGACTCCAAGGCGTTAATGGTCCTGAACGGGCAAGTGACGCGCCAGGCGCTGATGTTGTCGTTCGAGCAGCTGTTCCTGCTGTTCGGGGCGTGCTTCGTGTTGTCCCTGCCGCTCCTCTTGCTGATGCACAAGAGCAAGGGAATGCCGGGCGGAGCGGCGGCGCACTGATCGACCGTTGCACGACGCCACGACGCCAGGTTACACGAGAGACCATATGAGGAGGACGCATGAGCAGAACGAAGGTGGGCGTGGGAGATCCCGCCCCGGATTTCACACTGTCGGATCAAACCGGCACGCCGGTCCGGCTGCGTGACGTCTTGGGCCGCAAGACCGTCGTGCTGTACTTCTACCCGAAGGACCAGACGCCGGGGTGCACGGTCGAGGCTCGGGCGTTCCGGGACAGCTACGACGCCTTCACGGCGGCCGATGCCGAGGTGATCGGCGTGAGCGCCGATTCGGTGGCGTCGCACCGACGCTTCGCGGCGAATCAGGGGTTGCCGTTCCTGCTGCTCTCCGACCGGGACGGGAAGGTGCGCGAGCTGTACGGCGTCGAGAAGACGCTGGGCCTCTTACCCGGGCGAGTGACGTACGTGATCGACCGGGAAGGCGTGGTGCGGCACGTGTACTCGTCGCAGCTGCGCGTCACGCGTCACAGCCGGGAATCGCTCGCGGTGGCGCGGGCCCTCCGGACGGCGGGGGCCCGGGCCTAGCCGACCTCCGCCATCGCCGCGGTCACGAGGAGCGCTCGGACGATGCCGAGCGCTCCTTCGATGTTTTCGTACCACTCGGTCGTGAGGTGGGCATCGCCGGCCTTGCCCCCCGCGCCCAGCGCGATCGCGGGGATGCCGAGGGCGATCGGCGCGTTGGCGTCGGTGGATGCGCTGGTGAGCTCGGCGTCGCGGCCGAGCGCGCGATTGGCGGCGATCGCCGCCTGCACCAGGGGATGCGCACGCGGGGTGATGCCGCAGGGGCGGTCGCCCACCAGCTGCACCTCCACGCGCAGGGGCGGCGTGCCCGTCGAGCGGGTACGGTTCTCGTCATCCGCCGCGCGCTCGAGCGCCGCTCGGACCGTGACGTCGAGCTGCGCCAGGGCGCGCGGATCCTCGCTCCGCAAGTCCAGGTCGAGCCAGGCGTCCTGCGGGATCGAGTTGAGGCCGGTGCCGCCCCCCAGACCCACGACCGCGCAGGTGGTCCGGGGCGCCGTGGCGATGGGGAGGTCGGCGAGCAGCGCGGCGGCGCGCCCGACGGCGTTCGCGGGGTTGGCGACGCCGAAGGCGGCCCAGGAATGGCCGCCCGGTCCCCGGAACGTGACGTGGTAGCGCTTGGAGCCGAGCGCGCGGTGGATCACGCGGTCCAGCCCGGCGCCGTCCAGGGCGATGAACGCGGCGGGTTTCCCGTTTCCCGTTTCCTGTTTCCCGTTGAGCAGATACTTGACGCCCCGCAGGTCCCCCGATCCCTCCTCCCCGACGGTGGCGGCGAACAGGATCGGCCGTGCCGTCGCGACGCCGGTCGCGACCAGGGCCTCCGCCACCGCCACCAGCGCCGCGAGTCCGCGGGCATTGTCCGAGATGCCGGGACCTTCGAGCCGCTGGCCGCGGCGCTTCACGCGCACGTCGACCTCGGGACCGAACACCGTGTCGAGGTGTGCGGCCAGCACGACGGGCGCGGACCCGTGGCCGTTCCCGAACCAGCCGCACACGTTGCCCGCCTGATCGACCGCCACGTGCGAGAGTCCGATCTCGCGAAACAATTCCGCGACGCGCGCGCCGCGTGCTCCCTCCGCACCGGTCGGCGCCGGCGTGGCGGAGAGCGCGGCCTGGCGCGCGAGCGTCACATCGTCGGCACGCTCGACATGACGGCGCGCCGCGCGGATGCGCTCGTGCGCGAGCAGGCGCGAGAGGGTGTGCTCCACGGTCTCTCACACTAACCCGCTTGACGGTGGGGGGCGAGAGGGTGACACTAGGTCATGGACGAGCGCGAGCTGATCTACGACTGGAACCGGGCGGGCGGCGCGGCGTCCTTCGACTGGACACGCGCCCGCGTCGACCTGAACGACGAGACGCTGCGCGACGGCCTGCAATCCCCCTCCGTCCGCGACCCCGCGCTCGACGTCAAGAAGCGCCTGCTTCACCTCATGGCCGACCTGGGTATCGTGGCCGCCGACATCGGGTTGCCGGGGGCGGGCCCGCGCGTGGTGGAGCAGGTGCGGGCGCTCGCCAGGGAGATCCGCGACGCCAGGCTGCCCATCGCCCCGAACTGCGCGGCGCGCACCGTGATCGCGGACGTCGAGCCGATCGTGCGGGTGGCGGACGAGGTCGGGATCACGATCGAGGCCGCGACGTTCATCGGATCGTCCCCCATCCGCCAATATGCCGAAGACTGGACCCTGGACCGGATTCTCGAGTCTACGGAGGAGGCGGTGACGTACGCCGTGAAACACGGACTGCCGGTGATGTACGTGACGGAAGACACCACTCGGGCCAAGCCGGACGCGCTCAAGGCTCTGTATGGGACCGCGATCGCCTGCGGGGCGACACGAATCTGCCTGGCGGACACCGTAGGCCACGCAACACCAGCTGGGGTGAAGGCTCTGGTTGAATTCGTCAAGCGGGAAATCGTCAAGCAGAGCGGCGTCAAGGTCGACTGGCACGGGCACCGCGACCGCGGACTGGGATTGATCAATTGCCTCGCCGCGATCGAGGCCGGCGTGGACCGCGTGCACGGCACGGCGCTCGGCGTAGGGGAGCGGGTCGGCAACGCCGAGATGGACCTGCTGATCGTGAATCTCAGGCTGCTGGGCGCCCACCGGCACGACATCGCGAAGTTGCCCGAGTACTGCCGCCTGGTGGCGGACGCGGTGGGCGTGCCGATCCCGGTGAACTACCCGGTGATGGGTGGAGACGCGTTCCGCACCGGGACCGGTGTGCACGCGGCGGCGATCATCAAGGCCAAGAAAAAGGGCCATGCCTGGCTCGCCGATCGCGTCTACAGCTCCGTCCCCGCTCAGGAGTTCGGCCTGGAGCAGAAGATCGAGATCTCCCCCGTCTCGGGCCTGTCCAACGTGAAGTACTGGCTCGAGACGCACGGCTACGACGCGGAGGACGAGGCCCAGTGCCGGGTGTTGTTCGAGGCCGCGAAACGCACCGATCGCGTCCTGTCGGACGATGAGTGTCATCGGCTCTTGAAGCAGGCGGTATGGCGGTAGGGCTGTTCCGCGAAATCGAGCGGGCCTACTTCGACTTGCGCTGGCACTTGGACCCCGTCGCGGCGACGCAGGCGGGAATCAAGACGTACGACGACCGCTACGGGCGGTTCAGCCGCGTCGCGCTCGCGCCCCACCTCGCCGCCCTCAAGTCCACCGGCACCGCCCTCGAAGAGGCTCCGGCCGCCGACCTCGAAGACGAGATCGACCGCACGGCGCTCTTGAACGAGCTGCGGGTGGTGCTACGGCGGTTCGAGCGCGAGCGACCCCAGGCCAAGAACCCCGCGTTCTGGCTGTCGCACCTGCTCGGCGGCCTGCACTTCCTGCTGGGCCGGAGCGACCGCTCGCCGGCCGAGAAGGCACGGGCGCTCGCAGGCCGGCTGGAAGACGTCCCGGCCCTGCTGGACGACGCGCGCGCCACGCTGGTCGAGCCAGTGCGCGTATTCGTGGAAACGGCGCTGCGCGTCAACGAGGGCGGGTTGGCCCTGGTGCGCGAAGTGGGGACCGCCTTGCCGGGCGTGGCGCCCGCCGACGCGCAGCGTCTGGCGGCCGCGGCGGAGGGGGCGGCGGCGGCACTGGCGGGCTTCGCGCACGACCTCGAGCGCTGGCTGGAATCCGCGTCGGACCAGTTCGCCCTGGGTGAGGACGACTTCAACTTTCATTTGCACTACGAGCACGCGCTGCGCGACACTGCCCCGGAGCTGTGGCGCTACGGCCTGCACCTGAAGGAAGAGGTCGAGGCCGACCTGGCGCGTCGCGCCGCGCGCCTGAACGGCGGCGGCGGCAAGCGCTGGCAGGACGTCGCCGACCGGCTGCGCGCCGACCACCCACCCGCGGCGGCGCTGGTCGCGTCGTATGCGGAGGAGATGCGGCGCGCCCGCGACTTCGTCGCGACGCGGGGGCTGGCGGCGATTCCCGATGCCCCGCTGGACGTCGTGCCGACGCCGGCGTTCATGCGGCCCATCATCCCGTTCGCCGCCTACGACAGTCCGGGCGCGTATTCGAGCGACCGCACAGGCTGGTTCTACGTGACGCTCCCCGACCCGCGGCTCCCGGCGGCGGCGCAGGAGCGCATCCTGCGCGACCACTGCCGCCACGAGATCGCTGTCACGGCGTTGCACGAGGGCTATCCCGGGCATCACCTCCATCTGGTGCACGCGCAAGCGCAGCGCTCGGACACGCGCAAGAACGTGTGGACGCCGCTCACGGTCGAGGGGTGGGCGCTGTACTGCGAGGACATGATGGGCGAGGAAGGGTTCTACCGCTCGGAAGAGGAGCAATTTTTCCAGCGGGTCAATCTGCTGTGGCGCGCGACGCGCGTGCTGCTCGACGTGGGACTGCACACCCGGGGGATGACCTTCAGCCAGGCGGTGGAGCAGTTCGTCACCGAGCTGCACGTGGATCGGGCCAACGCGGAAGCGGAAGTGCGCCGCTATTGTGCCGAGGCCGCTCAGCCGCTGAGCTACGCGGTCGGGCGCCGCGAGATCCTCGAGCTGCGCCAGGACTTCCGCGCGGCGCGTGGGGCGGGGTTCACGCTGCGCGGGTTCCACGACTCGCTGCTCCGCTACGGCGGGTTGCCGGTCGCGCTGATCCGCTGGGGCCTCGGTCTCAATGAGCACTAGGGATTCGGGTCTCGGGCCTCGGGACGCGAAGGAGCGAACGACGCGAGCCCCGAGTCCCGAGCCCCGAGCCCCCAGTCGACTCCCCCGCCAGGTCAAGCTGTTCGGCTGGGTCTCGCTGCTGAACGATTTCGCGAGCGAGATGATCTACCCGCTGCTCCCGGCGTTCGTCACCGGGGTGCTGGGCGGCGGGGCCGGGGTGCTGGGCGCACTCGACGGGGCGGCCGAATTCGCGGCCGCCGTCGTGAAGCTCGGAGCGGGTCGGCTCGCGGACCGGGCAGGCTGGCGCGGGCCGCTGATCGTGCTCGGCTATTTCACGGCGGTCGTGGTGCGGCCCGTGATCGCGGTGACGGGCGCGGCGTGGCAGGTAATCGGCCTGCGCGTGGTGGACCGGCTGGGCAAGGGGCTGCGCACGCCCCCGCGCGACGCGCTGATTGCCGACGGGACTCCGGCGGAGCTACGGGGCCGGGCATTCGGGCTGCAGCGGGGCATGGACCACGCGGGCGCGGTGTTGGGGCCGATACTCGCGTGGTGGCTGCTCGCGTCGGGGAGCGCGAACGTGCGAGCGGTGATTGGGGCGAGCATCGTGCCCGGGGTGTTGGTGCTGGTGCTCGCGGTATGGGCGGTGAAGGGCGGTGAAGGGCGGGGGAGGGCGGTGGAGGTTGGTGCAGGTGGATCGGCTCTGGACGCAACCTCCACCGTCCTCCCCCGCCCTTCACCGTCCTCCACCAACTCTGTCCTTTTTGCAATCTCTCTCTTCTATCTCCTCCGCATGCCCGACACGTTGATCATCCTGCGCTCGCAGCAGCTGGGTGTGCCCGTGGCCGTGGTGCCGCTACTGTGGGCCGCGGTGCACGTGGTGCGGTCGTCGTCGAGCTTCGTGGGCGGGGCCGCGAGCGACCGGCTGGGGCCACGGCAGACGATGTGGTTGGGGTGGCTCGTGTACGCGATCCTCGCGGTGGGGATGGCGCGGGCCGGCACCGCGGCGGCGGCGTGGGGGTGGTTCCTCGCGTTCGGCCTGGTGGCCGGGCTGACCGAGAGTCCCGAGCGGTCGCTGGTGGCGCGCCTCGCGGGGGCCCATCAAGGAAGCGGGTTCGGGACATATCACGGAGTGACGGGGTTTATGGCGCTGGTTGGCGGAGTGACGCTCGGCGCGGTATTCCAGCGATACGGGGCGGGGACCGCGTTTCTGGCGAGCGCAGCCGGCGGGTTGTTGCTCGTGGCCGTCTGGCCGCTGTTCGCGCGGGCGGCGGGGGGGAGTGACGGTTGATGGTGCGTTGATCTCGGCCACTACCGTTGACGTCCCCCGCCCGCCGAGATGATATGTTACGCAGCGTGAGTGCTTCCCCTCTCCTGACCGCCGCGGACGTCGAGCGCATGTCCATTCCGGACAAACAGGTCGAGCTGGTCCGGGGGCGGCTCGTGGTGCGCGAGCCACCCGGAAGCTGGCACGGGGCGGTTGCAGCGAACCTCGCCTATCTATTCGGGGATTTTGTCCGTCGGCACGAGTTGGGCCTCGTGTTCGCTCAGGACACGGGGTTCAAGATCGGATCGGATCCCGATACGGTGCGCGCGCCTGACGTGGCGTTCGTGGCACGCGATCGTACGGGAGCGATTCGGGCGCGGGGCTACGCCGAACTGGCGCCGGATCTCCTCGCCGAGATCCTGTCGCCTGACGATCGACCTGCCGACGTGCTCGCCAAGGTGGCCGACTGGCTCGGAGCCGGGACGAAGCTCGTATGGGTAATCGATCCCGAGCGGTCGGAGGCTCGAGTCTACCGTCAGGACGGGAGCCTCGCCGTGCTCGGGGAGCACGACTCGCTCGATGGCGAGGACGTGCTCCCGGGATTCTCCTGTCCGCTGCGGGCCGTTCTGGCGGTCTAGCGCTCCTTCGCCCCGCGGGTTCTTACGGGTCGATCGTCGAGTCGCCGCGGCAGCCCGGAAGGGCGAGCGCGAGGACGAACAACGCATTCTGGTGGCGCATGGGACCTCCTTCCTAACGTCCGCTAGGCGTGCGGGTGGACATCCAGATGTCGAAGCCGAAGAGCGTGCCGCCGAGGCCGCCCGGGCGAGCGGACGTGATCAACAGGGTGCGCCCGTCTTGCGACAGCCGTGCGCTGGTCTCGTCGAACTCCGTGTTGACCGGCGCGCCGAGGTTCTGAGGTTCCGACCAGGCGTCGTGCACGCTGCGGCGCGTGGAGACGAACAGGTCGCCCACGACGTGGCCCGGGAGCGAACCGCGGTTCGACCAGAAGATCAGCTCCCGGCCGTCAGGCCGAACCGTCACGCTACCGTCGTTGACTGTCGGGTCGTTGAGCTCGGACACGAGCACGGCGGGGCCGAGCGTCTGACCGTCCCGAGTCACCGCTACGGCGTAGATCTCCGCCTGCTGCTGAGCGATGACTCCTCTGTTGAAGTAGAGCGTGCCCGGGCCGTCTCCCGCCTGCAGATAGGCCGCTCCTCCCTCGTTGTCGGGCGTGTTCACGTCCGGGCGCAGGTTCACGGGCGGTTCCCAGCCGAGGTCATCGTTCGCGTCACTTCGACGCGACATGAAGATGTCGCTCCTGCCGGCCCCGCCCGTCCGGCCGCTGTTGAAGAACATCACATGGCCGTCCGGGGAGAACGTCGGCGTGCCCTCGCCCGCGGGGCTGTTGATGAGCGGGCCGAGGTTCACCGGCGTCCCCCACGGGCGGTCCTCGCAGGCCCGGTGGGAGACCCAGATGTCGTTCCCGCCCTGTCCGCCCGGGAGGTCGGTCCGGTTGGAGCTGACGTAGATGCTCAGGCCGTCGGGTGAGAGCGTGGCGCCGAATTCATCGCCCGTCGAGTTGACGGGTTCTCCCAGATTCACCGGCGCGGACCACTCGGAGTTGGCGAAGGACATGGCCTGGAGCTTGGACCCGACCGGACCGGTCTCCGGCTCACACGCGACGAGTGAGGTGAACGAGACGAGGGATGCGAATCTGAATGCAGGCACGAGGTCTCAGCCGGTCTCGCGATTTGCTCCCCTCGGGGCATGGGCGAGCCGCACGACAGCGCACCCCGGGGTTCATGGCATCTGAGGTGCGTTCCAATATGCACCGGCTGGCTGGGGTGTCAACAACCTGCTCCGCCTCGATCCCCTGTGGGGTCCGTTGCGATCCGCGGTTCGAGCGGCTGGCGCGTGGGCGAAACGGTTCCTGCTGCGGGCGCTCTAGCGCATGGGCGCCACGTTTTTCACCACCGTCCCCCCCTTCATCACGAACACCACGCGCCGCAGCGCCGTGATGTCCTCCGCCGGATTGCCGTCCACCCCAATGAGATCCGCCTCGAGCCCCGGCGCGATCGCGCCGAGCGAATCCGCCAGCCCCAGCGACTGCGCAGAGACGGACGTGGCGGAGACGATCGCCGCCATCGGGGCCTGGCCTCCCACCTGCACCCGGTAAATCAGCTCTTCCCAGTTCTTGCCGAAGGCGCCCGCCACGGCATCGGTACCGAACACGATGCGCAGCTTGGGACGGTGCAGGGCTTGCTTGAAGACGTCCAGCACGAGGGGGACGGCGCGATGCATCTGCGCGAACCCCTCCTCGGTGTAATTCTCGATTCCCAGGAAACGCGCCTTGTTGTCGAAGTAGTTCTGGAACACGAGATACAGGTTGGGATCGAAGAACACCCCGTGGTCGGCGATCAGATCGAGCGTCGCCGAGTCGAGCAGCACGCCGTGCTCGATCGACGTGGCGCCGGCGAGCACGGCGCGGCGCGCCGCCTCGGCCGCGTGCGCGTGCACCACGCAGCGCCGCCCCAGCGCTTTGGCTTCGCCGCACGCAGCCGCGAGCTGCTCCTGTGTGAGATTCGGCCCGCCGCCCTCGCGGATGCTCTTCGAACCGAGAATCTTGATCACGTTCGCGCCGGCCGCGACCCGCTGCCGCACGGCCAGCCGTAGGGCGTCCGCGTCTCCGTCCGCAGGGGTGATCCAGTCGAGCGACGTGATCACCCGCGGGCCCGGGATGGTCCCCCGGGCGATGGCGTCACGCAGCTCGTGATCGAGGTTCGAGCCGATGCTCTGCACGGTCGTGATGCCCGCCATGAGGGCACGGTAGGCGTTCTCCTCGGCGTAGAGCACAGTCTGCTCGAGCGGCTCCTTGCCGCCGGGATCGTTGTGTGCCCGGCCGTCGGCGTCGAAATGCGACGTGAGGTGGACGTGCGTGTCGACCCCGCCGGGCATCACGGTCAGCGTGTGCAGGTCGTACGTCGCCGTGGGGAGCGCGGGGTCGAGTCGCGCGATCCGCGATCCAGCGATGACGAGGGTAGTGTTGCGCATCACACCGCCGCGGCCGTCGAGGACGGTACCGGCGCGAATCGTGACGGTGGGCGCCTGGCCGACCGCGAGGTGGGGGGCGGTGCAGGCGACCGCGAGCAGCAAACGGAAACGCGACATGGGCGAGCCTCCGAGCGAGGCAGGCAATATGGAGCGTTACCGCAGGGACGCCAGCAGATACACCGCCGCCGCGATCAGCGGTGCCGAGTACACCCCGGGCTTCGGTTTTTTCATGCGGACGGACGCGATCATGTGCAGCACCCCGTTCCCGCCATGATCAGCGCAAACACGAGCCCGCTAGCGCGCCGCCGCCAGCAGGTAGATCGCCGCCGCGAGAATGATCGGTGCCGAGTACACCCCGGGCACCGCTTTCCTCATATAGACCGACGCGCCCAGATGCAGCAGCCCGTTCCCCGCCATCACCACGCCGAACACGTACGCCGCGGGCCGCATGCCGGACTCGCCTCGAAACGCCGCGGGCGACAGGGCAAACAGCAGCACCGTCACCGCGATGAGGCTGCCCAGCCAGACCCGGAACGTGAACGTCGGAAGCGGCAGGAAGGGCACGCGCGCTCGGATCGCCCGCACGGCGGGATTGTACAGGGACAGGAAATCGGTCAGCGCTTCGTCCACGACATGGATGCCGAGGGCCACGCACAAGGCCAGCCACGCCGGGCCAAAATGAGGCACGCCGTTACCGACCGGTCAGCCGCACCACTCCGAACACCAACCCGACCGTCGTCACGGCCTGCCCGATCCAGAAGAGGAACATCCACTTGATGATGCGCGCTTCGAACGCGGCCATTCGGGCGCCGAGACGATCCTCGAGCGCTTCGAGCTTGGCGCCGAACCGACCTCCGAGCGCCTCGAGCTTGGCATCGAATCGCCCGAAGTTCAGCTCGTTGAGCTCCCGCAGCTCTGTTCGGTACGTGGTATCCACCGTGTTGAACCAGTCCACGAGCTCGTTGGTGATATCGTCACCGAACTTCTCGTAGAACTTCCTGGACAGTTTGGCCGTCACCGGCATCGCGCGATCCCGTTCGAACCCGGTGACAGTCTAAGACTACGCTCGGCGCGAAGGGTAGGCAATCTGTCGCGGCCACCATCGTTTTCGTGCGCCTCTAACAGCACCGCACGCCTTTCCCCTTCGCCTCGAAGAACGCCGCGACGTACTCCCGCTCGCTCAGCCTCGGTGGGTGCCCCGCGACCCGACAGTGCTCGAGGTACGCCCCGTAATCCGGCGCGCCGATGATGCGGCGCATGATCCGGGCGATGCGAGCCGCGAGGGGCTGGGCCGTTTCCCCTTTCCCGTTTCCCCTTTCCCGTTCAATCTCCTGTCGCATACGCCCGCTCCACATACGGGCTCTCGTGCGTCTCCGCCCGCTTGCGGCCCGAGAGCACCAGCCACCACTCCCGCACCGATGTCACGATCAGCACGCCGACGACCACCATGAACAACAACGCCACGAACGTGTTCAGGCGGTCGTTGAAGATCAGCCGTCCGGCGTGGGGCTCGGTCGACCCGGCGAGCGAGCCGGCGTGCGCCAGGAACCCGAGTCGGGGATCGGCTGAGAATACCTTCTGCCACCCGGCCGTCATGGTGACCGTCACGAGCCAGGCGAGCGGCGCGAGCGTGACCCACGCGAACCGCTGCCGCCCCATCTTGATGAGAATCGTCGTGCCCACACACAGCGCCACCGCGGCGAGCAGCTGGTTCGAGATCCCGAACAGCGGCCACAACGAATTGATCCCGCCCAACGGGTCGACCACGCCCTGGTACAGGAAGTAGCCCCACCCAAGGACCACACACGCGCTGGACGCGATCACGCTCGGATACCAGGACGTCTCGCCGAACCGGGGCCACACGTGCCCCACGATCTCCTGCAGCATGAACCGCCCCACACGCGTCCCGGTGTCGATGGTCGTGAGGATGAACAGGGCTTCGAACATGATGGCGAAGTGGTACCACAGGGCGTCGAGCGTCCTACCGCCGAGCACACCGGTGGCGCTCGCGAAGATCTGAGCCATGCCGACCGCGAGCGACGGCGCGCCCCCCGAGCGGGCGATGAGCGAGGCCTCCCCCATGCGGGCCGCGAGCGCCTGCATCGTCTCCGGGGAGACCACGAAGCCTGCCTGGCCCAACACCTGCGAAGCCTGCGCCAGCGCCGCCGGCGTGGTGTTCATCGCGAAGTAGACGCCGGGGTCGAGCGTGCACGCCGCGATCATCGCCATCACCCCCACGAACGACTCCATCAGCATGCCGCCGTACCCGATCAAGCGGGCGTCGGACTCGCGCGCGATCATCTTCGGCGTCGTGCCGGATGCGACGAGCGAGTGGAAGCCCGAGATCGCCCCGCAGGCGATGGTGATGAACGCGAATGGGAACAGCTTGCCCGCGAACACCGGACCCTCGCCCAGCGTGGCGAACGGCGTGAGCGCCGGCATCCGGAGCGGAGGCAAAATCACCAAGATCGCGACCGCGAGCACCAGGATGGTGGTGATCTTCAGGAAGGTCGAGAGATAGTCGCGCGGGCACAGCAGCATCCACACCGGAAGCACGGAGGCGATGAACCCGTAGGCCACCATGATCCACGTGAGCGTCGTAGCGCTGTGGGTGAACAGCGGGGCGAGATGCGGCTGACCCGCGACCCAGCCCCCGGCCACCAACGCGCCGAGCAGGAGGACGGCTCCCGCGGCCGATGCCTCCCCCACCTTTCCCGGACGCCACCTTTTCATCCACCACCCCATCAGCAGCGCGATCGGCACCGTGCACGCGAGCGTGAACAGTCCCCAGGGCGACGCCTTGAGGGCATTGACGACGATCAGGGCCAAGACCGCGAGCAGGATGATCATGATGAAGAGCACCGCAAGCATCGCGGTGGCGCCCGCAGCGGGATTCACTTCCTCCTTGGCCATCTGGCCGAGCGACTTGCCGTCGCGGCGCAGCGAGCAGAACAGGATCGTGAAGTCCTGCACGGCGCCGCCGAGTACGACGCCGATCACGAGCCACAGCGTGCCGGGCAGGAAGCCGAACTGCGCCGCCAGCACCGGGCCCACCAGCGGCCCCGCGCCGGCAATCGCGGCGAAATGGTGCCCGTACAGCACCCACTTGTTGGTGGGGACGAAGTCACGCCCGTTGCTGTGCCGTTCGGCGGGCGTTGCGCGGCGGTCGTCCAGCCCGAATACGGTGTCGGCGAGGAACCTGCTGTAGAAGCGGTATCCCACGGCGTAGCTGCACACCGCCGCGGTCAGGAGCCAGGCGGCGTTCACGCTCTCCCCGCGCGACAGCGCCAGCACGCCGAAGGCGGCGGCGCCGCCGGCGGAAATTCCGGCCCATACGAGCACCGAGAGCAGCCGGTTCATGGCGCCGTAAGTTACGGCGCGCCTTGCCGATGTTCAATTTCGAACATAGGTTCGAAAGCTTGACCCCAACGTCCCCTTGGCTCACGGCCGGGCGCGAGGCGACACGCGTCGCCACGCCGGCGACGGAGCCGCGGCCCGAGCAGCAGCGCCTCGCTGAGACGATCCACGGGCGCGTCGTGGTGGTCACCGGCGGTGCGACTGGCTTGGGCCGCGCCACCGCGCTCGAGTTCGCCCAGCGCGGCGTCGCGGTGGCCATCAACTACGTCGACCTCCCCGATCGCGACGTCGCCGCCCAGGCGCTGCTCACCGAGACGGCGATTCGCGCCCTCGGCGTGCCGGTGTATTGCGCTCGCTGCGACGTGCGCAACCACGCCGAAGTCGAGAAGTTCGTCACCACCGTGCGGGAGCGCCTGGGAGGGGTGCACTATCTGGTCAACAACGCCGGCGTGGCGCACGACGGCGCGCTGTGGCGCTTGAGCCCCGAGGCGTGGCAGGAAGTGCTCGACACCAACGTCACCGGTGCCTTCAACTGCATCCAGGCCGTCGCCGGCTCGATGCGGGCCCAGCGCTACGGTAAGATCGTCAACGTCGCGAGCCATCAGGCCTTTCGCCCTGGGTTCGGCATCGCCAACTACGCCGCCAGCAAGGCCGCGCTCATCGGGCTCACGCGCTCGGCGGCCGTGGACCTAGGCCCGTCCAACGTGAACGTGAACGCCGTCGCCCCCGGCTTCGTCAAGACGGATCTCCTCTCCAAGCTGCCGCGCGAGGTCCTGGAGCGGGCCGAGCACGAGTCGGTGCTGGGCCGGGTGGCCGAGCCAGAAGACGTGGCGCGGGTGATCGTGTTCCTGTGCAGCGAGGAGGCGCGCCACGTGACGGGACAGGTGATCGTGGTGGACGGGGGACTCACGCTCGGTTCTTGAAAAACCGCGGCGCGAACACGATATTGCGCGCCGTGACTAATCCATTGCAAATCAAAAGCTTAGTGCGTGGTGCGTGGTGCGTGGTGGCCTCTGCTGTGGCGGCCGCTTGCGGACACACCTCCCAGACGCCGACCCCCGAACCCACCGCCCCTCTCCCCACCGCCGGCGTCGCGGCGCAGCAGGTGGGGATCACGCCCCTCACGCTCATCGTTGCGGAAGATTCGCTCCACTGGCAGGCGCTGTTGGGGGAGCGGCGGACGGCGCTCGCCAGGGGCGACAGCGTGATCGGCACGCTGCTCAAGACCCGGGCGCCGGAAGTCACGTGGCTGCTCCCCGACGAGCTGCGGCGGGCCGCCCGGCGCGCGCCGGGGATTGCGCCCGATCCCGATCAGATGGGCACGGCCCTCCTGCTGCGAGGCGGCGGGCGGGAGGAGATGGTGCCCGATCCCCTCCGCAACGAGCTGCGGACGCTGGCCGCGCTGGTGGGGGCGGGCGGGGGACGCTTCATGTTGGTGCCGGCGGGCCTGGTGTTCAGGCGGACAGCCGGACTGGCGGACAGGCGGTCGGAAGGTTCCACTGACCGCCAGTCCGCCCGACCGCCGGACCGCCCGATCGGTACGGCCGAGCTCACTATCGTGATGGTCGACGTCCGCACCGGCCGGGTCGGGTTCCGGACCGTGGCGCGGGGCGAGGGGGACGATCCCTGGACGGCGCTCACGCGCGCCGTCAGGAGCCTCACGCCGGGGCTGCCGTGAAGCGTGAGGCCACTCTCATCGCCGGCGATGGAATCGGGCCCGAGATCACCGAGGCGACGCTGTCCGTGCTCGATGCGCTGGGAGTGGAGTTCGACTGGGACGAGCAGTACGGTGGGATGAGCGCCGTAGACAAGGCGGGCACGCCGCTGCCCAAGGCCACTCTCGACTCGATCCGGCGCACGGGCCTCGCGCTCAAGGGCCCGCTCACCACCCCGGTGGGCGGGGGATACCGCTCGGTGAACGTGGCGCTGCGCCAGGAGTTCGAGCTGTACGCCAACGTGCGCCCCGTCAAGTCGATCGTGCCCGGCGGCCGCTACGTCGACGTAGACTTGGTCATCGTGCGCGAGAACACGGAAGGGATGTACGTGGGGTTCGACCGGACCTTCAAGGTCGGGAACGACCCCAAAGCGCTGGCCCAGGCGACCTCGGTCATGACACGCGACGGCTGCCGGCGTATCGTGCGCTACGCGTTCGACTACGCGCGCCGGCACGGGCGCAAGAAGGTGACGGTCGTGCACAAGGCCAACATCCTCAAGGCGACGTCGGGATTGTTCCTCGAGACCGCGAAGCAGATCGCCGCCGAGTATCAGGGGCAGATCGCTTCGGACGACAAGATCGTCGACAACGCCGCCATGCAGCTCGTGATCAACCCGGCCCAGTTCGACGTGATCGTCACCACCAACCTGTTCGGCGACATCCTCTCGGACGAGGCCTCGGGATTGGTGGGAGGGTTGGGGTTGGCGCCCGGCGCGAACATCGGCGAGCAGGCGGCGATCTTCGAAGCGGTCCATGGCTCGGCGCCGGACATCGCGGGGCAGGGCATCGCGAACCCCGCGGCGCAAATGCTCGCGGCCGCGATGATGCTGGACCACATCGGCCAGCTCCAGGAAGCGGGCCGGCTGCGCCGCGCGCTGGAAACGGTGATCGTGAAGGACAACGTCCGGACCAAGGATTTGGGGGGCAGTGCTTCGACCACCGACTTCGCCCGGGCTGTGGCCCGCCGCGTCTAGCCATCCGTGTGCCCGCTGTGGCGAAATCACGGCCGGTATCGCGCTGGGGGAGCTGTGCGCGAAGTGCACCCGAGACGTGACGCGAAAGGCGTCGCGGATCGCGCGTCTCATGGCGATCGTGACTACCCTGCTCGTTGCGGGGTATCTCATGCTCACCCTCCGGTCCGTGGCACCGGCGTGGCAAACTACGGCCCGCACGGTGGGCGCGGTGGCGACGGTCGCGTGGTACCTGCTGACGGTTCGCATCGTACAGAGGATTGCGCTCGAATGGCTCAAATCACGGCGTTCGTAGTTGTCGCGGTCCTCGCGGCGGTCGCGCCGCTCGCCGGACAAACGTCGCTTTCCATTTACAGCGACGGCCGCGTGGTGGTGCGCCGGGCGCTGCCGCAGCCGCTCGAGAAGGGCCGAAACATCCTGACGTTGAAGCTCGAGGGGCTCGATCCTGCGACGCTGTTTTCCCCGGACACCGCTGTCGCACTCGTGTCGGCCGTGGCCCGGCCCGCGACCGACCAAGCGACGGCCATGGCGCGTGCCATCGGGCAGACCCTGGCCTTTGTGCGGCCACGCGCCGGCGGCGGCGCGGACACGGTGCACGCGACGGTGGTCCGCGTCGCGCCGCCGCAGTATCGGCTGTCGGACGGGCGTTTTCTCCTGTCCGAGCCCGGAGAGCCACTGTTCCCGCCGGATGTCGTGCGCACAATGCCCGAGGCGACTGTGACGCTCGAAGCGGCCCGTACCCGGCCGCGCACCGAGCTCGCCTATGTCAGCGATGGCGCGGCGCAGTGGCAGGCGTTTTACCAGGTGGTGCTGCTGGGTGACCGGTGTCAGGTGTCGGGGACGGCGACGATTGCGTCGCAATCGCTACGCGTCGACAGCGCGGAGATCCAGCTCGTCGCGGGATCGATCAACCGTGCGGGGGCGGTGGGGCGGCCCGCGTTCCTGCTGCGCGGCGCGATGAAGGTCGCCGCCGAGGCAGCGCCGGTGGCCGCGAGCGAGGAAGCGGTCGGGGAGACGCACGTCTACCAGCTCCCGGCGCGGGTCTCGCTCGAGCCCGGGACGCCGGTCACCACGGCACTGTTCCCGCGCTCGAGCGCCGCCTACACTCAGGAGTACATCATCCCGGGTGTGCTGCCGTGGCGCGGGTTCCTGGGCCAGTCGCCCGCGGAGCCGGACCGCGTGCCGGTGCAGGTGTGGTACACGCTCAAGCGCCCGCGTGGCTCCCCGTTCGGCGAGCGGCCGCTCCCGGGGGGGACTGTGCAGCTGTTCCAGGCCGACTCCGGCGGGCGGCTGCAGCTGGTAGGAGAGGCGCGCAGCGACCACACGGCGCCGGGCCGGGATCTGCGCGTGCAGTCCGGGGACGCGTTTGACGTCACCGCCGAGCGGGTGCAGACGGACTACAACCAGGAGCAGCTCGCGCCCCCCAAGCGGGGGATGGCGCCGCGGCAGCGGATCACCGCCGCCTACCGGGTCACGATCACGAACGCCAAGCCCCAGGCCGTGTCGGTCGACGTCCGTGAGGCACGCTTCGGCGTGTGGCGGGTGACCGACAGCAGTGTCCCCGCGGAGAAGCTGTCGGCCACGGAGGTGCGGTTTCGCGTGAGCGTGCCGGCCAACGGCGACGCGACTCTCACGTACAGCGTCGAGGCGGAGTCGTGACCGTTCAACTGTTGCACCTCTCCGATCTCCACTTCGGTGGGCTCGCCAACATCGAGCAGATCGAGGCGCTCGAAGCCATGATCCCCGACCTGCGGCCCGACGCGGTGGTGATCACGGGAGACATGTCGCAGCGGGCGCGCCACGGGGAATTCCAGCGGGCGCGGGCCCTGGTGCAGCTCGCGGCCCGGACCGCGCCGGTGCACGCGATGCCGGGAAACCACGACGTCTGCTGGTGGACGCGGCCGCTGATCCCATTCGGGAAGGCGCCGCTGTACGCGAAGTACGCCCGTTATTTCGGCGACGACCTGGCGCCGACGCTCACGATTCCCGGCGCGGTGATCGCGGGTGCGCTCACGTCGCACGGCGTCGCGTGGGGCTCGCTCACGCCGCGCCCACGCGACCTCGCCGTGAAGGGCCATCTGCCCAAGCGCGAGGTCGAGCGGGTGCGCGGCGTGTTCGCCGCCGCGCCGCCCCAGCAGGCCCGGGTGCTCGCCCTGCACCACAACGTGCTGCGCGGCGAGATCTCGGGGCGCATGGGGCTCGCCCGCTGGCGCCGGGCGCAGCGCCGCATCGCGGCGTGTGGCGCCGAGGTCGTGCTGTGCGGGCATGACCACCAGGAAGACGCGGAGCTGCTGGACGGCCGGGTGGTCGTCTCGACGGCCGGCACGCTGTGCCGGCGCACTCGCGGGGGCCGTCCCACCAGCTTCAACTTCGTCACGATCGAGCCGACCGCGGTCCACATCACGTTCTTCCGCTGGGACGGCGAGGGCAAGTTTCGGGCGTCGGACACCGCGGCGTTCGCGCGGCCCGGGGCCTCCGCGGCGCCTGCAGCCGCGGCCAGTTAGTCTTGACGCATCCCGACACGACACCACGCGAGTTGAGGCACATATGGCAGCCAAGTTTCAGGGCGTCGACTTCTACGACGTCGACGGCCTGCTCTCGGAAGACGAGCGGGCCGTGCGCGACACGGTGCGCTCCTGGGTGGACGAGCGACTCATGCCGATCATCGGTGAGCACTACGTCGAGGGTCGTTTCCCCAAACAGCTGATCCCGCAGATGGCCGAGCTCGGGTTGTTCGGCGCCAACCTGCCGGAGGAATACGGGTGCGCCGGGCTCAACAACGTGGCGTACGGCCTGATTATGCAGGAGCTCGAGCGCGGCGACTCCGGCGTGCGCTCGTTCGCATCGGTGCAGGGCGCCCTCGTGATGTATCCGATCTACGCGTTCGGTTCGGACGAGCAGAAGCGGCGCTGGCTGCCCAAGATGGCGTCGGGGGAGGTGATCGGCTGCTTCGGACTCACCGAGCCCGACTACGGCTCGAACCCCGGGGGCATGATCACCGTGGCGAAGGAGACGAAGGACGGCTGGGTGCTGAACGGGGCCAAGATGTGGATCACCAACGGCTCGACGGCGCAGGCGGCGATCGTGTGGGCCAAGACCGGCAAGCTCGACGACGTGAACTCGATCCGCGGGTTCATCGTACCCACGGACACGAAGGGCTTTTCGGCCAAGGACCAGAAGGGGAAGCTGAGCCTGCGCGCCAGCGACACGAGCGAGCTGGTGCTCGAGGACGTGTGCGTGCCGAAGGACGCGCTCCTTCCCAAGTCGTCCGGCCTCAAGTCGCCGCTGATGTGCCTCACGCAGGCGCGCTACGGCATCGCCTGGGGCGCGGTGGGAGCCGCGATGGCGTGCTACGACGAAGCGGTCGGCTACGCCAAGAACCGCCTGATGTTCGGGAGGCCCATCGGCGGCTTTCAGCTGCAGCAGGCGCGCCTCGCGGAGATGCTGACCGAAATCACCAAGGCGCAGCTCTTGTGTCTGCAGCTGGGGCGGCTCAAGGACCAGGGGAAGGCGACGCCGCAGCAGGTGTCCCTCGCCAAGCGCAACAACGTGAACATCGCCACGGACGTGGCGCGCGAGACGCGCCGCCTGCTGGGCGCCAACGGCATCCTGGCGGAGTATCAGGCGATGCGCCACCTCGCCAACCTCGAGTCGGTGTACACGTACGAGGGCACGCACGACGTGCATACGCTCAT
>Ga0070698_100001013_pt1 | contig 30877 bp, 22 predicted proteins | sample KBSK1502metaG_FD_65477 | JGI IMG/M metagenome (GOLD analysis project Ga0070698, IMG submission 65477) | Corn, switchgrass and miscanthus rhizosphere microbial communities from Kellogg Biological Station, Michigan, USA - KBS K1-50-2 metaG | ecosystem: Host-associated > Plants > Roots >...
GCGAGATCGCCCGCGAGAAAAAAGTCTTGCCCGAAAAAGAACTAGAACGCGCGCTGGATCCAGTCAAAATGACTCAGCCAGGTGGAACCGGCTCGGAGTGATCGAGTCGTGGAGATCGAAACAAGTTAAAAGGTTAAAAGAGTTCCAACGTATCGGCGGATCGCTGACATGAATCTTTACACCTTTTTAATTTTGTAACCTTTTAACATTCTACCGGCTCAAAAATATGGTTGCAAAGCTCGAAGGCCCGCAATTCTCCGGCGGCGCGAACATCGCAATCAAATGCCCCAGCCACACGTATGATCAGACGGTCTCCTTTTATCGTGACACGCTCGGGCTACCTTTAATCGAGGAAGAAAAAGACGGCTGTATTTTCCAGTTCGGCCCAAACCGGCTCTGGATCGATAAGGTGCCAAACCTGAGTCATCCGGATATCTGGCTGGAGCTGGAAACAAACGACAGCGAAGCGGCCGCATCCTTTCTCAAAGTGCATGGTGTAACGCGGTGCGATGAAGTTGAGCAGCTTAGCGACGATTTTAACGGTTTTTTTATTTCAGCGCCGAACGGTATGATCCATCTCGTTATCGGCCCCGAAGCCTAGCCGAATGTAAGGCTATGAGCGTTTCCAACGTTACGGTTGGTGCTACGTTCAACGGCAAAGCTTCTTACGAGCAATTTCACCGTTGAGGGCCGCGCCAGCGTCCGACCCACGTGCTCCAGCCGTAAAAGCCCAGTGGCTGCAACCAACCCGCCGTTGTCAGCGAGTCTACGTCTGCTCGGCTCGGAGTGATCTTTGCATTGGCATCAGCACCGTAATAATCGTCAATGACCATCCAGCACCCCTCTGCAAATCTCTCGCGATAACCTTCGATGTCGCGCCGTTTGGCTGCATCGGCGTCAAGAATCAGGAGACCGACTTTGTCCGCACCTAGCATTTCATTGACGGCGGAGATTGTTGTCGGATCGAAGGAACGCCCCTTGATAGTAGTGACCAATTCCGATATGCGTTGCCTGGCAAGGTTTCGTTCCAAGTCGCGGAAAATATTGCGCGTACCGAGCCGCTTGTGTTTAACGCTGCCGCCTGGTTCGATGGCAATGAGCTTCTTCTGCATTCCCGAGTCGCGTACGCCGAATGCCGCAGCCATCGTGGCTCCGCCGACGAAGGCGCCGATCTCGAGAATATTACCGGAGCAAATTTTGGCAAAGTGGTAAATGAGAATCAGCACGTCCAGATGCAACATGGAATATTTGTCGCGGATTTTTAGCAGCTTCGAATGAATCGGTTCCTGCCGGTACTCCATAAGCGTATGCATCAGGTTCAGGCAGTCGTTGAAATGATTGGAGGTTTGTGATTGAACCCACGATTTCGCGATCGCAGGGGAGCGCGCCGGACAATGCTGACCCATCATTACGAGATCGCGCTCGACGCCATCGAGTTGCGCTACCCCCGGTAAAAATGCCCAGCGCTCAAAGCTAAGGCGCCGAAATAATTTCAAGCTCGGTTCGTTATGCCCGAAGATGAGACCGACCAGGGCCGTGATGCCCAGCGACGGTGCGCGGGCAATCGCGTGTTCCAACAATCGTTGCCCCACACCGCGACGCCGGAATTCTTCATCGACATAAACGCTGATCTCGGCGGTGCCGCGGTATGCGCAACGCGGCAGTAATTTTTTGAAATCGAGCCAGCCAATCACGCGACCTTCCAACTCTGCGACCCAGAAGGGATATTGCTCTGGTGAATGTTCTTGGAACCACGGCAATCGCGCTTCGATCGTGGTTGGTTCAAGCTCGGCTGTCACCATGCGCGTTGGCACAGTGGCGTTATAAATCTCGATGATGGCCGGCAGATCAGCCTCAACAGCATCACGGATAATCATTCGCAGGAGGTAACGATTTTGAACCGCGGGCAAGTTAGACAGCACAGCCGGTATTCGACGTTCACGGCTTGTGTTTCTTGATCGGGCTTCGCCTTGCGGCCGGTGGACTCGTGGGCGCAGGGGTAGAATCAGGCGGGGTCGTCGCTACTGGGCTGGGAACGGGAAAGGCAAACGCTGGCGATGGTGGAGCCGAAGCCGTCGTCGATACACTTGATGAAGGAGACGCTGGCGCAGTCGGCGACGCCAGGGGACTGGATACCGGACTGGGGGTAGGCGAAGGCGAGATAATATTTTCCCAGCGATGCAGTGGTACGCTCGCTCCGCCGATTTCCTTGACGAGCGTTTCGCAGCGCGCCTGAAGTTTTTCCAAATCAGGAGGACCAAATGGCTTGTCAGCAGTATCGGGAAAGATCAGGTAAGTCACCTTGAGATCGCTTACCGGGCGATTGTACGGCGTCGAAAGCGTGTTGATCTCTTTTGCAATACGCAGCGATGCCTCGCCGACTTTGTCATTAGGCCCAACGTCACCGACGAGGGCCGGATAAATCGAATTGCCGAACATGACGAGCGCGTAGTCACCAAGTTTAACCGGATCGCTGGCATGCGTAAATGCCCCCGGTACCACGATAAAGGGGTCGGTCGCGCCGATAAGGAAGCTATACTTTTTTAACGTGCCGACTTCCGCGCGCAGCTGCGCGATGATATTGCGCAGATCACGTTTGCGGGCGGGAGTTGTAGTCGCAAGCGCAAACTCAGCTTCCGCGTGCGTCAATCGGTCTTCGGTAGCTGCGAGATATGGATTAGGCGCGGATGTCTTCTTTGGCCAGCGATAACTGGTAGACGGCTTGAAATTTGCCGGTGTGCCAGTGCCAATGGGCATCCGATCGGCATCAGAGCCGTCGGCGTCCACATCCATATCCGCCTGGAGCAAGAGAGCTTTTCGATGCGTCTGAGGATGCTGAAGCTGCAACACGGTTTGGCAATCGAAAAAGTTGTGCCGCGAAAGAAGTAGATCGAGGCGAGCGAGGTTTTCGCGTAGCATTCTGACTTTCGTATCGTAGAGCTGAGCGTAGAGTGGTGAAACGGGATCAGGTGGCAGCATCGTCGCCAGTCCGGGCAAAAGCACCGGTAATTGCGGACTGACCTTGGCCAGTTCTTCAATAGTCTTGTTTGGCGAAGGCAGCCGCGCCTGTAATTTAAGGTCGAGCACATAGCTATCTGTTTCCGCCCGTTCGGTCGTTGCATCGGGGCCAGGTATCGTCTCGACTGTTGAATGGAGTGTGATGCCGTTGAACAATTTCGCGGTGTCCAGTTTTCCAGTGATGAGGGGCGGCCGCGTCGGTGAGGGAGTCGGCGTAGTAACGACTTCCAAGGGCGCAAGGTGCTGCAGGCGCTCGAGTGAGATCCAGCGATAAACAATCGCAGCGAACAGCGCGCCGAAAATTACCAGCACCAGCCGCCGCCACGTCCGCAGACGAATTCTTCCCACGCGATTACTTTTTTACCCAGGCGACAATGGCCGCGATGAGCCCGATCACACTTAGGATCGACATCATCCCTGCAGGCATGACTCTTCCGGTTTGTATGAATTTGGGGACAAACTGCGCGGCGAGTAAAAGCGAGATAATGAATGCAGTTGCCAACCCGATTGCGCGATGTTCGGGAAGCAAAAACGCGGCAGCAAGTAGCAGCACTCCAGTGATTGACCCGGCAATGATCGAGGCCACGCTGCCTGCCTTAGCGTAACCGACAATGCCGCCGGCGATCGTCAGAACGCCGAAAGCAATAAAATAAATTTTCGCTGCTTCCATTTCGTTTAACTACGGCTGGCGCATTGGTAAGCTAACAGCTCTGCGCTGTCCAGTGGTCGTTGTAACTGGCTACAGCGGGAGCCGGCTTGGTTCATTATAGAATTCGATCTGCCGCCCCCCGAGACGACGTATCACACGCCAGCCGTGATTTTTTGCAAACTCGCCAACATCCGTCTCCGACATTTCTTGGAGAATTCGCAGTTCCGCGGGCTGCGTCACCACGTACTCAGGCTTGATCGACAGCATCTTTGCGATCTTCACGGCGAGAGCTGGCAGGTACTCGTGCATGGCGATGTCTTTCTAACGACTCGCTGCGGGGCCTGTGGTTGTGAGAGTTTTCCTCGGAGGCAGGCGTGGTGGTCGTTTCGGTTTTCGATTTAGAACTTGTCCCAGTGCACCATGCGCCTTGCGACTCGGCGAAGGCCCGCGCACGCTCGGTTTCTCCATATCAGAAGACAAATTGAACCACGAGACCGGAAATTGCGAGCAGGCTTTCTGGCGCAACTGGCGCTGTCACTCTGATCGGCTAAGTTTTACAAATGGTTTCGGAAACGATCGAGTTACGCGGGCATATTATTGATTCTCTTATTTTGCCTAAGGTTCTGGATCAAATTCTGACCCATGGCGCGAATTTCAAGATCGGCGAGATCAAGATTGGGGAACGACGCGCGGACCAGAGCTTCGCGCGGATCGAAGTGTCCGCCGAAACAAGCGAAGCGCTTGATGAACTGATGCTGCGTCTTCGCCAGCACGGTGCCGAAGTGATTGAGCGTGCAAATGTGCAACTCGCAAGCGCGCCTACAGACGGAGTTTTCCCCAGCGATTTCTACGTGACGACCAATCAGCAGACGTTTGTTCGCTTCGGCGCCAAGGAAATCGAGGTGCGCCCCGCAATGCTCAACAGTGCGATTACGCTTGATCGAAAAAAAGAATCCGCCCGGGCGGTCAAGTTTTTCGACGTTACCAAGGGAGACGAAATTGTGGTCGGTCATCAAGGGATCCGCGTGGTGCCGGTGCAGCGTTCAACCACCCGCACTGATATCTTTCAATTCATTAATACGATCGTTGATGCCGACGAACCAAAATCGGCCATCATTCGCGAACTCGGTGAGGAATTGCGGCGCGCACACACAGCGAAGGGTAAAATCGCGGTTGTCGCCGGCCCTGCAATTGTACGAACCGGCGCAGGTCACCACTTAGTGCGCCTCATTGAAGGAGATTATGTCAATCGCCTTTTCGCCGGAAATTCATTTGCGGCGTATGACGTGGAACGCGCTCTGTACGGAACCTCGCTGGGAATGAATCCCGACCTTGCCTTTGCGCGAGGTGGACATGAGAACCATCTGCGTGCCATCAATACCATTCGCGAGGCCGGGGGAATTTCCGCCGCGGTGCGGCAAAAACTCCTCACTCGCGGCGTCATGCATGCCTGTGTCCGGAAGGACGTTGATATTGTACTGACTGGCGCGATTCGCGACGAGGGACCGATTCCTGGGGTAACGACCGATGTAATTGAAGCTCAAAAAGTCATGCGACAAAAGCTCGCCGATGTCACTCATGTGATGCTGCTCGCAACAGTCCAGCATTCGCTTGCCGTGGCGAGCATGCTCGCGCCCACGGTAAAAACAGTATGCGTCGATATCGATCCAACTGCCGTGGAGAGAGCGGTCGAACATCAGCCTCTGCAAGCGATCGGCCTGGTCACGGACGTCGAACCGTTTCTTGAGGAGTTGGCCGATTATCTTACGGAGTCCCGCATTCGCGAGTAGATTGCCGGTTCTATGCGCGAGCTGCTTCTCTGTCCGCCCGATTACTACGGCATCGAGTACGAGATCAATCCCTGGATGAACCGCGCCCGCGGCGCCGAGGCAGCTCTTGCGCAAAAGCAGTGGAAACAGTTGCATGCGCGACTCTCGAATCTCGATTGCGAGGTTCATTTAATTTCACCCCAGCCCGGGCTTCCCGACATGGTTTTCACCGCCAACGCCGGGTTGACGGTTGGCCGCAAATTTATCCCCAGTAATTTTCGGCATAAGGAACGCGCAGGCGAGCAACCGTTCTTCGCGAAATGGATGGAACAACGCGGCTATGAAGTGAATTGGTTGCCAGGAAATCTTTATTTCGAGGGCGAAGGCGACGCGCTTTTTGGGGGCGATGCACTGTTTTGCGGTTACAAATTTCGTTCCGACATTCAATCTCATCGCGCCCTGGCGGACATCCTTGGTTGTCTCGTAATCTCAGTGGAATTGGTCGATCCGCGTTTTTATCATCTCGACACCTGCTTTTGCCCGCTACCGGATGGTGGAGCGTTTTGGTTTCCGTCGGCGTTCGATGAATACGGCCAACGCGCGATTCGCGAACATGTCACTGGTTTGATCGACGTTTCGCCGGAGGAAGCAACGCACTTTTCATGCAACGCGGTCGTCATCGAGCAAGATATTGTCCTACCCGAAGGCGCGCCGCGGCTCTTCGCGACGCTGCAAGACCGCGGCTATCGGTGCCACGAGTTGCCAATGAGCGAATTCATCAAAGCCGGGGGAGCCTGCAAATGCCTGACCATGTTTATGCCGCAAAGAGAAAGTGTTTAGTGTAAGGACGGACCGTCGGGCCGTCCGTGAAGTTTCTGCGCGCTCAGCGATCGCGCCCTACTGACTCGCGCTTCGCCCGTAACGCGTCCTCAATATTGCCGAGCGGTAAACAATTCATTACATCGGCCTTGGTAAGCCAGCCCTTGCGAGCGATCCCGACTCCGAACCACAAATCTTGCAGTCGCTCCGTGCGGTGTGCGTCCGGGTTAATGACACATTTAACACCCTTTTGTTTCGCCAATGGCCACCACCTCCAGTCGAGATCGAGGCGTTTCGGCGCAGCGTTGAGCTCGATCCATGTTCCGGTACGCGCTGCTGCATCGAGAATTTTCGGGATATCAATTTGATACGGATCTCGTTTCAGGAGCAATCGGCCAGTTGGATGCGCCAGCATCGTAACAAACGGATTCTCCATGGCCCGGATCACGCGTCGGGTCATGTCCGCTTCACTTAAGTTGAAGACGGAATGAACAGAAGCCACCACATAATCGAGCTGTGACAAAATCTCGTTTGGAAAATCAAGCGAACCATCGCGCAAAATATCGCATTCAACACCCGCAAAAAGGCGAAAGCCGCGCAGCTTCTTGTTCAGCGTCCGAATGCTGGCCATTTGGAAGCGTAGCTTCGCTTCATCGATTCCATGTGCCTGAGTCGAGCTGCGGCTATGGTCGGCGATTCCAAGGTACTCGAGTCCCAGCTCCTGCGCGGCGTCCGCCATTTCTTCGATGGAGTTGTGCCCGTCGCTCGCAGTGGTGTGACAATGAAATGCGCCGCGCAGGTTTTCCTTTTCAATGAGTTTTGGCAACGCATGGTTCTCGGCGGCCTCGAATTCGGCCCAATTCTCTCGTAGCTCCGGCGGAATAAAATCGAGATCAACCGCGCGATAAACACCTGCTTCATCGTGCACCCTTGGAATTCTTTTAACCGGCCTTCCCTCTTTTGCTTTCGGATCGATCGGAAGCGGAGCGAACCGGTATTCGTTAAGCGTCCAGCCACGCCGAAGCGCGCGACTGCGTAATTCGATGTTGTGTTCCTTGTTTCCGGTGAAATAAGCGAGCGCGAAGGGATACTCGGTCGTGCTCACCACTCGCAGGTCGCACTGCACGCCCGATCGCAGTCGCACGCTCGATTTGGTGGGGCCTTGCGCAATAATCGATTCCACCAGCGGATGGGAAACGAAAAATTTTGTGATGCTTTCGGGGCTTTTTGTCGCTACCAGAAGATCCAAATCGTGTACGATTTCTTTTCGCCGCCGGTAGCTTCCGGCCAGATCGACCTGCAAAGCGTCGCTGTGCGCCGCAAGATCAGACCGCAATGTTTCCGCTTCCGCTGCAACCTGCCCAAATTGGAACGAACCTGCGTGCGCTGCGCGTTTTGCAATGATATCACAAAGCTTTTGCTGGGTTGTTTCGCCAAAACCGGGAAGTTCGGCGACACGTCCGGTTTCGCACGCCTTTCGTAGTTGCTCGATGGAACTGATCTGAAGTTTGTCGTGAAGGGCCTTGATCTTCTTGGCACCAAGCCCGGGCAATGAGAACAATTCGAGAATTCCGGACGGGAATTCCGCGCTCAATTCCTCCAGATACTTCAGCGATCCATGCGCCGCGAGTTCCTTGATCTTAAGAGCGATGCTCTTCCCGATTCCTGGAATTTTCGACAATGCGTCTTCATCCTGAAAATCGGTGACGTTCCCCCCAAAAGTTTCGATCGCCCGCGCGGCATTCGTGTAAGCCCGGATTTTGAAAGGGTTTTCGTTCTTCAACTCCAGCAGCGTCGCGATTTGCTCCAGCACGCCAGCGATTTCGTCTTTCGTCATTAACAAAACCGTTAACCCAGATTGTCGCGTCGTCGATAGTCAAGCGGTGCACGCTTGACTGTGCCCCGGCAAGAGCGGCACGTGCATTCGCCAAAAGATGAAGACGCCTAAAACCCAGACGCCGCCGGTGTCAGGGCGCGACCAAGCTCCAGCCTGCCGGAAGAGTTGGGCCATAGGCGGACCCGACGAAAACGTTGTTGTTCAGATACCAGATTGCTGTTTGTCGCGTGCCGGCATTGTAAAGCACATAGTCCGGATTGCCGCCGCCGTTAAAGTCTCCTGTCGCCACCAGCGCCCAGCCACCGGGAACGCTCGGCCCATAAGCGCTCCCGATGAGAGTTGATCCAGACAGATACCAAATCGCCGTCTGCCCGGTGCTGGAATTAAATAGGGCATAATCTGGATGTCCGTCGCGATTAAAATCCGCATCGCCTATCAAATTCCAACCAGGGGGAAGAGTTGGGCCGTATGCACTGTTAATGAAAAGGTTGTTGTTTAAATACCAGATGGCTGTTTGCCGGGTATTCGCATTGTAAAGTACGTAGTCCGGATGGCTATCGACGTTAAAATCTCCTGTCCCTATCAACGCCCAGCCATTGGGAACGCTGGGCCCATAAGCGCTCCCGATGAATGTTGGTCCAGACAAATACCAAATCGCTGTCTGACGCGTGTTGGAGGCGAAGAGCGCATAATCTGAATGGCTGTCGCGATTGAAATCCGCGAGTCCTCTTAGGACCCAGCCAGCTACAAGAGTGGGACCGTAGGCGCCGCCGATGTAAAAATTGTTGTTTAAATACCAGATCGCTGTCTGGCGCGTGCCGGCATTACGGAGCACAAAGTCCAGGTGGCCGTCGTTGTTGAAATCACTTACCGTAGCTCTGGCAGCAGCTCCACCTTGTGGCCCGTTCACCAGGTCGTAACCGACAACGTCAAGGTTGATACCTTCCGGTGACGTAGCTGTGACATCGGAAGATTGACCGCGGCAACCAGCGGCATTCTGCACGTAAGGATGCGCCTGCGGGCACGCGGCGCTCAACCAATCGCCAAGATCCATGCTCGTATTCTGATTGAAATTGACGATGTTGGTAACACCGCCATTGATCGAGAAATAACGCGTGCCAGAAGAGGTGATATTTCTCTGACCAGCAGATGACCAACTGAATAAATCCTGCGGGCGCAGATTAGCGATGTCTGCGCGCGATCCAATAGCGATGACTTCGTCTGTTTCATGCTCGGTGGCATTTTGCGCGTCGAAGTTATTCGTACTGACAGGCCGGGTGAACTGATATGTCACAGAGGAATTAAGCGTAACGATCCCATCATACGGTCCGCCGTTCCCAACGGTGCCGTTTGCGAACATTGCGGGTGGCGTGTCCAATCCAACCGCTCGTCCGTTTGGACCTTTCGGCTTGATAGTTCCCGATAGCGCAGTCCCAGGCAGACTCGCGTTTGCAAGAATGTCGTTGCTGGTCTTGGCGTCCGCTCTCAAGGCATTGATGTAAACGTCCCAGGGAATCCCGTAAATTACAGAGTCACTTCGCGAGAGAGTTCCCTGCGGCAACGGAGTTCCGTCTGGCGCAGCGGTCGAGTAGCGGAAAAGAATCTCAATCGTGATCGGATCGCTAAAGAGCGACTCGTAAATCGAGATGGCTCGGTTGATCATCGCCTCAATCGCCGCCGCGTTTGGGTTGTTGGTGATAGAGCTGTCGAACGTCGGGTGAATGATCAACCCAACGGTAGCTACCGTTGTAACGCTCGTTGCATCCGAGTAACGCCCTGGGCCGCTCGCATTGTAAGCGCGCACCCGATAGTAGTAGGTGGTGCCCGGGTTCAAACCGGTCACGACCCGCCCAGTTACGTTGCCTACGTCCAGGTCGTGATAACCATTCACGTAACTGCTGAATGAGTTCGTTGTTGAAACATCCAGCTGGTAGCTGATCGCGTTGCTCGCGCTCTCCCAACTCGCCATAAAGCTGCCGCGCGTCGGTGCCGGCATTTCAATTTCGCCTTGCGCCGGAATTTCGGTGGCGCCTGAAAACTCCAGCGCCGTTTGTGACCCAATACGCGTTTCGTGCGTCGCGACACCTGCCTCAAATGGCGACCACCCCCCGGCGGTGTTGTTTTGACCCGGTGAACTCGTATTCCCGAACGGTGCGGCCAGTCCCAATGCTGCGCCACACGCAACAACAGCCAAGGGCTTTATTAAAAAACGCCGCTGCATTGTGTCGCTATGAAAGGCGCGAGTTTAGATGACAATTCTTACCGCACAAGTCGAAAAATTGCGTCGCCGCAGGGTTTCGGAATCCGGCTGGGCGTGCGCGTTCGGATTCGTCACATTTGCCCTCGCCCCTGATAAAATTGGTAGCGCTCGATAATTGAGTCGACGTACTTCCGTGTTCCGGGAAAGTCGATGTTCTGCAGGAACTGCTTTACCGGGATGTCAGTAGTGCTTCCGCCACTCCACCGTTCCGCACGACTGGCGCCCGCGTTGTATTCGGCGAGCGCAAAAGGCGCGGGATCCGACTGCGCTGCCCAGCGTTCAAAGGCACGATGCAAATACCATGTGCCAGCCTCCAGATTGGTTTTCGGGTCAAAAAGCTGGTCCACTTGGAAAGCGGTGATCTTGTTTTCGCGTGCCCATTCGCCGGCCGCTTTTTCGCTTACTTGCATGAGTCCCCGCTCGCCGTGGGTCCCATGTTTTCTCGGATCGAAGCGGCTCTCACGCCAAACGATCGCTTTCACAAGCATCGGATCGAGATGATGTTCGGCTGCGACAACGCGAATCAGGCGATCGTACTGATGAAACCGCGCCGGGCTCATCCATTCGTAAAACGTGTAGACCGGATCGCCTGATCGCACAGCGAGATAAGCGAAACCTGCGGCCAGGGCCAGCATTACGCAGAGGAGCAGTTTGAATAGGAATCGTATCACGTCGGCATCAAATCTCGTGCTCCTGCTCTCCCGAGCAATTAAATTAACGCGACCTCCATGACGAATCCCAGTTACGTTCGCGTCATCATTGATCGGGCAATTCACCGCGAGCTCGACTATGCCGTGCCGGAAGGCTTGATGAACCGGGTCGGAGTCGGCTCCCGCGTGCGCGTGCCGTTTCGAGAGAAATCCGCTCTTGCGACGGTGGTCGCTGTCGCAGAACAGAGCGACGCGAAAGGTATCCGTCTAATCGAAGCGGTCGTGGGCGAAGCGCCGATCTTGAGCGAACAATTGCTCCAGCTGGGCAGATGGATCAGCGCCTATTATTGCTGCCCGATCGAAACAGTGATGCGCAGCTTGTTGCCGCAAGTCATCCGGCGCGCCGAAGTCGGATGGAAAAAGCAATTGTTCGTCCAGCCCGGGCGCAAGATCGACAATGAAGAACTTGAGAAATTGCGAAAACGCGCGCCCCGGCAGGCAGAACTTCTGGAGGCGATCGTACGATTGGAAGCGCCAATCCGCGCGTCGCAACTTCTGCGGCAAACCTCTCTCGATAACCAGACGCTTCGCGCGCTGGTGAAACGCGGTCTGGTGGAGTTGCGCGAAGAAGCAGTCGTGAGGGATCCACATGCTGACGAACAATTCATCGCGACGTCGAACCTGATTCTTAACCAGGAACAAGCGCATGCGCTTGAGGAAATCACACAAGCGCTCGATTCACCGGAAAAGTCGCGCCCGATTTTGCTCCACGGCGTGACCGGTTCCGGCAAGACCGAAATTTATCTGCAGGCGATTCGTGCCGCGCTTAATCGCGGGTCCACGGCGATTGTTCTCGTTCCTGAAATTTCGCTAACGCCGCAAACGGTTGAGCGTTTCAAAGGCCGGTTCGCCCATGTGCAGGACGCAGTCGCAGTGTTGCACAGCCATTTATCCGAGGGCGAACGGCACGATGAATGGCACAAAATCCATTCCGGGCGCGCACGCATCGTAATCGGCGCACGCAGCGCGGTCTTCGCACCATTAAAAAACCTGGGACTCATTGTCGTCGATGAAGAACACGAGACCACATATAAACAGGAAGAAGCTCCACGATATCATGCGCGTGACATCGCGATCGTGCGCGCGAAGATTGAGAAATGCGTCGCGGTCCTGGGAAGCGCGACGCCGTCACTAGAGAGCTATCACAACGCTGCGATCGGAAAATACCGGCTGGTTGCACTGACTCAGCGGATAGACGAAAAGCAGATGCCGCTTATGCGCGTTGTCGATCTTCGCCAGGAGCGGCGGAAAGGGAAATCGGCAACGATCTTGTCTGAAAAATTGCGCACCGCAATTGCCGTTCGGCTCGAAAAACGAGAACAGATCATTCTGTTCCTGAACCGGCGCGGTTTTTCTACTTCGCTCCTGTGCAGCGATTGTGGTGAAGCGCGCAATTGTCCCAATTGCAGCGTCGCGCTCACCTTTCATCGGCATCCCACGGTCTCGGGACGGTTGACCTGCCATTTGTGTGGGCACACCGCTGCGGTGCCCAAGAAATGTCCGGCCTGCGGAAAAGATGCGCTGATTTACGCGGGCTTCGGCACGGAGAGAGTCGAGACGACCGTGTCGCAAATTTTCCCCAAAGCTGTTGTGCGCCGCATGGATGCAGACTCGATGACGCGCAAGGAAGCGTATCGCGAAACTCTGAGGAATTTCCGCACAGGCAAAATTGACATCCTCGTTGGCACACAAATGATCGCGAAGGGTCTGCATTTTCCAAATGTGACGCTGGTCGGAATCATCAACGCAGATCTCGCGTTGCATCTGCCCGATTTTCGCGCCGGCGAACGAACGTTTCAGCTTCTCACACAGGTCGCCGGACGCGCAGGACGCGGAGAAACATCAGGCGAAGTTTTTGTACAAACATACACGCCGTTCAGCCCGTCAATTCAGTTTGCACGTCACCACGATTTTGCCGGCTACTTTCAACAGGAGCTCGAATTTCGCGAGCGCTGCGATTTTCCGCCATTCAAACACGCGGTCCTGATCACGGTGCGCTCTGCACACGAAGGACGCGCAAAATTGTCGGCGGAAACATTACAGCGCCGCTTGAAAGAAGCGCTGCCGCAGGAATTCATTTTGGGTGACGCGACCCCCGCACCGCTGGAAAAATTACAAGGTCAATTCCGCTTCCACATCCTGGTCCGCAGCAAAGCCATCATGCGTCTGAGCCGCCTCGTCCGCCAAACCGTCGACAAATTGCCCTTCCCCGAAGACGTCACAGTCACCGTCGACGTCGATCCTTATCAGTTGCTGTAATTTGGGGAACGACGCCACTTCTTACGGCGCTGAAAACGACTTGAAAGTCTCGTCCGGAATTCCCAAAATACGGACCCCTCAGTTAGCATAACCCCTTATGAAAAAGCTGTTCTCCTCGACTCTCTTAATCGCAACGCTGACACCATTTCACGTGCAAGCACAAGAAGCCGGCGGGACACTTCTCGGGTTTCTCGCAAAGCAAGGTTTCGCCGGAGCAAAACTGGAGCGGCGATTCGGCAATCATTTGTTTGTTCCGGTTTCCATCAACAACCGACGAGGAACGCTCCTGATCGATACCGGATCGCCATACAGCCTCATTGACGCCAACAGCGCCAAAACGTTTGGGCTCACTGTCGAAAAAACCAGCTCGAATGTCGGCGGCATGTTTGGCCGTAGCTGGGAACGCTATGGCGCGAGCAAGGTGAAAAGCATTGCCATGGGCAACTGTATAGTGACAAACGTCCCGGTTGCGATCACAGACCTCTCGGACTTCAACAGAGACCGCGCGGGTCCCGCCACCGGATCGCACATCGCAGAGTCGGCAAACCTCACGCACGTCAACGGCATCCTTGGCATAAACGAAATGGTTAAATTTGGGATGATTGTCGATTGTGCGCGCCAGATGCTTTACATCAATCCAAATGGCCCGAACTCCTCCGTAAGTCAGAGCCTTGTCAGTTTCCTGTCCAGTCGCGGATTTACACGAATCCCGTTGCGCTTGAATGCGAATCATCATTTCGATGTCGAAGGCACATTGAACGGACACAGCACGCGGTTCATTGTGGACACTGGCGCGTCGACGACGCTTATCGATAAGGAAACAGCAGTTCGTTCTGGAACAGCGCTTACTGCTCTGTGGGGGGTCGGCGGCGACGGCGCGGGCGGCTTGCACGGAGGACTCAGTCGCGCAAGCGTCAAAGAGCTGGGAATCGGGAGTTTTAAACTCGCGAATGCCGAAGTCGCGGTAGCTCACGTCTCCGGCGACATTCTACTTTCGAAGTCCGCAGCCGAATCAAACGCTGGCGTTCTGGGTCAGGAATATCTCTCATCGAATTTCGCTGTCGTCGACATTGGCGGAAGGGCTCTTTATCTGCGTCGTCCTGATTCACGCTAGGGTCCAGTCGTTATTCAAACGATCGTTGAACAACCGACCGGTTGGCCGGGATTTCTGCCGGCGTTCCTGTGAACATCATCCGAACCGGCGCTCAGGAAACAGCTCACCAAGTTCTACCAGCGCCCATTTGGCGAAACCTTGAGCAAAGAGCCTCGGATTGGCGGAGTGCAATTTAAAACCCGGGATCAGACACCGGTGCGCGCGGTTGGTTTTGCCCAGCGTGCGACGTTTACGACGACGACGCGCAATCTCGGCAAAACGGCGGTTGTAGGCTCGCATAAAAAGAAAAATCGGGCCGGTCCCGGTACCTGAAAACGGTGGAACTAGCAGCGCATCCTCGCCGTCTCTGTATGGCCGGGATGCCACACCTATATAGTAAAGGCAAAGGTCGAAGATCAGAGCAATGCTCATTAGATCGAATTCGCCCATGTATTCGTACTTGTCTTTGTAAACGGCCTCGAACCAGCAACGATGGCATAGCGCGAAGTCGCGATTGTGCCGCTCAACTAACAGTCGCACCGGTTCGCCTCTTCGCTGCGCACTGATGAGCGCGGCTGCACGTGACGTCGTGAACGAAATCCAATCCATACCCGGGCTGTAAAATGGATCCATGAACGCCGCCGCATCCCCAACCAGAACAAAGCCGTCCCCGGCAAATGTGGTGCTGTAATAAGCGAGATTTTTCCTCCAGTGGACATCTTCCTCGTCAAATCGCGCATCAACCAGAATCTCGCGCGCGACCGGATGCTTCATCAGAAAGGTCTTGAGCCGTTCGCCGAGTTTTCCGCCGTCCTGCGGCCAATCGACGAGTCTCTGGTCAAAAACCACGCCGACACTCACGTCACCGCCTTTCAGTGGAATCCACCAGCTCCACCAGCCGTCGCCGATCACATGGTTGGTGGCAGTGTTACGTGTTGCGTAAACAGCGCGCGACCATGAGGGATATTTCTCGGCCAGCTCGCGGCTGTCCCAGTCCTTGACACCTTTCCATCTCGACCACGCTGCTGTGGTCGGATGCTCGGTGTTGGATTTCCACCAGCCTTCTTTACGAGCCAGAATCGCAGCTACACCCGAAGCATCAACAATCCAACGCGAGCGAACTGTCCTGGTGCCGTCGGCGTAGCGAAATGTTACTGTTTGTTCCTTTCCCGGCTGTAGTTGCACATCGATTATTGTCGCCGGGCGCAGAATCTCCGCACCAGCAGCACCGGCGCGGCGTAGCACCTCTTCATCAAACGCGGCACGATCCAGTTGATACGACGGCACACGTACCTGATAAAGCGGGCCGAGTTCGCTCGCTTCCGAGAGCGTCTTTACTTCGCCGTTTGTAAACCAAAATCGCAATCCTTGCTTCGCCAGGTGCGACTCGTTGAGATATTGCGTCAATCCCAGCACTCGACCCATGAAATATGCACTGACCTCAACCGTCGCTTCGCCCACCCGTCGCGAAAGTTTTCGCGATTTCTCCAGAATCAATATGCGAATTCCCCGGTTTTGCCGCAACAGAAGCGTAGCAGTCGCTGCCCCGGAAAGCGCGCCTCCCATGATTACGACGTCATAAAAGTCCGTACCTTCGGATCGGAATGGATTTACATGGGCTTCCATCTTACGAACGGATAGTTTTCTTGGCCCAGTCTTATTACGTCAAGCGCGCAATTGGTTGCCAACTGAGTGGCACAATCTGTAAGAAGCAATCTTCACCTTGTTCGATTCGGTCTCACTCCGCTAAAGTCGAGGCTAAGTCAGTCCATGAACAACTTGCATCTTGCCGTCCAGTTTTTTATTCAGCTTGCCGTTATTCTTCTATTCTGCCGGTTGGTCGGCGCGATTGCTTTGCGCCTCGGCCAGCCGCAGGTCGTGGCGGAGATGCTCGCCGGCGTGCTTCTCGGACCGTCGCTTTTTGGTTTGCTCTGGCCCGAAGCCCAACATTGGCTGTTCCCATGGGACACGACTCAGAAAATGCGCGACACCCAGAGTTATTTGTTTCCAGCGTCGCAACTCGGTCTCGCACTTTACATGTTTGTGGTTGGAATGGAATTCCGAGTCGACATCGTGCGTCGCAAATTAACAAGCTCAATCGCCGTGTCGGTGGCGGGAATGTTGACACCTTTTGTATTGGGCGCCGGCCTGGCTTGGATTCTATTTGATTACACGGCGCTATTTCCAGCCATCACTTCGCGCTCGGAAGCAATGCTCTTTCTTGGGGCGTCCATGTGTATCACCGCCTTTCCAATGCTGGCGCGCATCATTCATTTCAAAAAACTGACCGGCACAACCATGGGAACTGTGGCGCTGGGCGCAGGGGCAATCGATGATGCAACGGCGTGGTGCCTGCTCGCAGTGGTGCTTGCCAGTGTCGAGAAAAACTGGAGCCACGCTGTGGTGAACATCGCCGGTGGCGTCGCTTACGTGGCTTTAACGCTATTAATCGTGCGTCCGTTGCTGCTTCGTGGCAAAGCTTGGTTGGCAAAAGACGGGACACTCACCGAAGCCGGCTTGGTTATCGGACTTGCGCTCATGGCCCTGGGTGCGTGGTTCACCGATCTCATCGGTTTGCATGCAGTATTCGGTGCATTCGTCATGGGTGCGGCGATGCCGCGTGGAGTTGTTGCGCGTGATCTAATTGGCCGCATTCAGCCGCTCACGGTCGCGCTGCTGCTCCCGCTCTTTTTCACCTACTCGGGCTTGAATACAAAGATCGGTCTGCTCAACACGAGCTTCCTTTGGGCTATGTGTGGCGCGGTGTTGATCGCGGCTGTTCTGGGCAAAGGCGTCGCGTGCTGGGTAGCCGCCCGGGCCACTGGCATTCCCAATCGCGAAGCGCTCGGCATCGGCACACTAATGAATGCACGTGGATTAATGGAACTGATCGTTATTAACATCGGGCTGCAGCGCGGGATCATATCAGAGGGACTTTTCGCCACGCTGGTGATTATGGCTGTCCTCACTACGCTCATGGCCTCGCCGCTCTTCGAACGACTCGTGGGAAGCAAGACCCATCAGTTCATTCCGGAGCCCGAGGCTGAAGAAGCAAATGAACCCAAGTTCGTGCGCTGAGGTGACCGTTTTTTAGACGCTCGTGGAGAAATTCGAAGACAACGTCTTCCCGTCTGAAAGCGCCAGCTCAGTCAGACCAGCAAGTTATTGCGAAGGACGCCGAAAGAAGAGCGTTATCAAAGACGAAACGCTCCTCGATTCAATTCTCTACGCGAAGACGAGGTAGAAATTTGCCGTCGGCATGCCGCGGTGAGTGGCCGCAGCCCTTATCTCGCGGTGTGGCCGTACATCACGCCAACTTCACCGTGGACCTCGTGCTCGCTCTCCGATTGGCGAAGAACGGAATTAGAATCTGCCTGCGCAGCCTGCTTTGTGTCTGCGCAACCCGAAAGTAACGACCAGACCGAAATGAGAATTACAAACTCTCGTACAAACACGTTTCCCATCTTGATCTTCTCAATACGCAAGTCAAACTGTAGCCGGGATCGCTGATCCCGACCCGCGACCACTCTCACTAATTGCCTCCTTTCAATTGCGCGGCGACGGCGAAATGGATAAATGGAGAATAAGTCGATGATCAAAACAGTTGGATTAGCGTGCCAGTGAATTCCGAGACCAGGATGAAATGATCTCATTTATCGTTCCCGCGTACAATGAAGAAGCAGAGCTGTCCTCCACTCTCGCAGCGATTCGCGCTGCGACTTCTGGTACGGCGCAGCCGTTCGAAATCGTCGTGGTTGATGATGCATCGACGGATGCGACGCCGGAAATCGCGCAGCAAGCTGGTGCGCGGGTCGTCTCGATTAATCGACGCCAAATCGCTGCTGCTAGAAACGCTGGAGCCCGCGCTGTACGCGGCGAATACCTGTTTTTCGTTGACGCCGATACGCGGATCAACCGGACTCACGTTACCGAAGCGATGACTGCTCTCGAAGCGGGTTACGCCGGCGGCAGCGCGCGCGGGATGATGGATGGATTCATCCCCCTCTGGAGCCGCATTTTCTTACGTGCGTTTTGCACCCTTTATTTTGGCCTCAATCTTGGCGCAGGCGCATTTCTTTTCACCACACGACGCAATTTCGAAGCAACTGGCGGTTTCGATGAGCAATACTTTGCCGGAGAAGAGGTTTATTTTAGCCTCGCGCTAAGAAAACTTGGCCGTTTCAAGGTGCTGCGGGAACCTGTTCTCACGTCTGGCCGGAAGTTGCGCATGTATCCAGCCAAAGAAATTCTTGGCACACTCTTTATTATGATCGTCGGCGGACCCCGCATGGCACGGTCGCGGGCGAGACTGGGTATGTGGTACGATGGCAAACGCGAAAGGGATGCGGCGTGCTAAGGACACAGATGCCGCCGCGCGAGGCTTCTGGTTGCCAAACTGCGGTCTTCGTCTAGATTAGCGGCTTCGTTATGGCAGAGAGTAACCAAACGGTGAGTCTCAAGGAGTTCCAACTGCATGAGAAAGATACCGGTAGCGCGGATGTGCAAGTCGCACTTCTCACCCGCCGGATCGAGCATTTGACTGAACACCTTAAGATCAACCGCAAAGATCATTCTTCTCGGCGCGGCTTGCTTAAGATGGTGGCCCAACGCCGGAGTCTGCTCGATTATTTGAGCAAAACAACAGCCGATCGTTATAAAAAACTGATCGACAAACTGAACTTGCGCAAATAACGCGGACCCCACGTTCGCGTCCAATGTTTGAACTGCTCGAAGCCGTAATTAAATTAAGAACAGAAAATAACCAGCAGTTCCAGGTGCAGTAATCACCTCGGATTTTAGGTTTTAGTTTCGGATCGTGGAGCTCGCCGTGGCGAGCGATCATCGTGCGGGTTTAAAACCTACAGTCAGGGTGACCGGCCTGGAATCGCACATCCAGGAAAAGTAAAATGCAACAGAAGGTCACGGCCCAAATTGGGGCCACTCCCATCTCAATCGAAACCGGCAAAATCGCCAGACTCGCCGACGGCGCAGTTGTCGTCACTTGCGGCGACACCATGGTGCTCGCCAGTGCCGTGTCGGCGACAAATGTCAAAGAAGGCCAGGACTATTTTCCGCTGACGGTCGATTATCGCGAGAAAGCGGCAGCAGTCGGAAAATTTCCAGGCGGCTATTTCAAGCGCGAAGGGCGTCCCACGGAAAAGGAAACGCTCACTTCTCGCATGATCGATCGGCCACTGCGGCCACTCTTCCCTCAGGGATATTTTTACGACACCCAAATCATCTCGATTTTACTCAGCGCCGACGGCGAAAATGATCCCGACATTCTGGCGATGAACGGAGCATCCGCTTCGCTATGCGTTTCGGATATTCCGTTTGCCGGGCCGATCGGTGCGGTGCGCGTCGGCCGTGTAAACGGCGAATTGGTCGCGAACCCGACGCACACGCAGCGCGCTGAGAGCGATCTCGATCTTGTTTATGTCGGCACTGAAAACGATGTAATCATGATCGAAGGCTCGGCCAGGGAACTGCCGGAAGCCGAGTTTGTTAAAGCGCTCGAGTTTGCGCACGGACATGCGCGCGAGATGATTCGCGTTCAAAAGGAATTGGCTGCGATGGTGGGCAAGTCCAAGCGCGATCCGCAGTTGCTCCAGGTGAACCAGGAGTTGCTCGATATCGCTTACCGCGTCGCGGGCGACCGGATTGTGGCGGCGCTGTACACTGAAGGCAAGATGGCTCGCGCTAAGGCGGTCGATGCATTGCGCGAGGAAGTGAAGACGGCAATGCTGGAAAAATATCCAGACACCGACTCTTTTTCGATTTCGCAGGCATTCGATTACGTCCAAAAAAAGGCGTTTCGCGTCAGCATTTTGGAAAAACAAAAACGCGTCGATGGTCGCGGCTACCAGGATTTACGGCCGATCAGTTGCGAAGTGAGCGTTCTGCCGCGTGCGCACGGTTCGGCCATTTTCCAGCGCGGTGAAACTCAGGCGGTCGCGCTCGCTACGCTGGCGCCGATCGAGGAAGCGCAGATGCTGGATGCCTACGGCGGCGGCGAACAATCGAAACGGTTTATTCTGCACTACAATTTTCCGCCATTTAGCGTGGGCGAAACGGGGCGGACAGGCGGGCCCGGTCGGCGCGAGATCGGCCATGGCGCGCTGGCGGAACGTTCGCTGGAACCAGTTGTGCCGAATGAAAATGATTTTCGTTACGCCATTCGAATCTCGAGCGAGATCATGGAATCAAATGGCTCGACCTCCATGGCAAGCGTATGCGCCGGAACACTTGCGCTCATGGATGCTGGAGTGCCGGTCAAGACACCGGTTGCTGGAATCTCGATCGGGCTCGTGACTGGGGATGACCGATCGGCTTCAGGCGAAAAAACCTACGAATTGCTGACCGACATCATTGGCTCCGAGGATCATTTTGGCGATATGGACTTCAAGCTGTGCGGAACCGATGCGGGCGTCACTGGTTTTCAGCTAGATCTGAAGCTGCCTGGTATCAGCCACAATATCATTGTAGAGGCGATTCAACGCGCAAAAGAAGCGCGCACGAAAATTCTCGGCATCATGGGTGGTGCGCTGGAGAAACCGCGGCCAGAGTTGTCTAAGTACGCACCGCGGATCGAGACGATCAAAATTAATCCGGAGAAGATCGGGGCGCTCATCGGGCCTGGCGGCAAGACCATTAAGGGCATTGTCGCGGAGACCGGCGCTGAAATTAATATTGAGGACGATGGCTCGGTGCACATTTATGCCACCAGCGGTGAGAGCATGGCGCGCGCGAAGGAAATTATTGGCGGCATGACTCGTGAGATTGAGATCGGGCAGACGTATCAAGGACGCGTAGTCTCGACGAAGGAGTTTGGCGCGTTCGTCGAAGTTTTCCCGGGACGGGATGGCCTGGTGCACATTTCCGAGCTCGCAGATTTTCGCGTGAAACGGACTGAAGACGTTGCCAACGTTGGCGACATCATCTGGGTCAAGTGCATAGGCATTGACGACAAAGGCCGAGTAAAACTTTCGCGTAAGGCCGCGCTGAAAGAACGCGCTGAAAAAGAAACCGGCCAGCCCGCGTAGCTGTAGCCCGCCTCAGGCGGGTCGGCGACTCCGGCTGGTCGATGACGCGGTTAGGTCTTGGGATTTTCCCGGTGCAAGCCCACCAGGGCGGATTCGTCCTATGGCGAACGGGACGGTTGCGCTACATTTAGGGAACAAGGCCACTCATGATCAACCCCACGCGGCTCTCCTATGTCGTGCTCGCTGTCACGATCATTCTTGCAGGGCTTCTCCATCTTGGTGTGCCTCTGCTGGTTGTCTTGTTTTCCTACTTTGCGTTGCGCCAGTTTTATTTTCTCACGAAAAGAAAATGGCTCGCTGTGATCGTGTTTGGCGTTGTTGTGGCCGGGATTGCCGCAGCAGCAGTCTTTCTCACCCGTACGGCAGTTCTGGCGTTGCCGGACGTTGCTGACACCTCGATTCCTTCAGCCAGCGCCTGGGCTCAGAAGCGCCAGATTGAGTTACCATTCACCGATTTTGAAAGTCTCAGGCAAGTGGTCATCGACACGCTTGGACAGGAAGCGAATTACCTGCGAAACGTCGCTAATTTTGCCAGAAGCGCGACAGCGGTGCTGGTTTTCTGCATACTCGGAATCGTCGCAGCCGGGAGCCTGTTTATCAAAACTGGCCTCGACCCTTACCGCGGCACTCACCGGGTGAAGAACAATCTCTACTCCATTTGCTGCGATAAAGTTTCAACGCGATTCCGAGATTTCTATCGTAGCTTCGCCACGGTCATGGGCGCACAGATCATGATCTCATTTATCAATACCGTATTGACGTCGATTTTCCTTCTCGCGGTGCGCCTGCCACACACGCCGTTGCTCATTGCGGTCACGTTTCTTTGCGGTCTTGTGCCTATCGTGGGCAACCTGGTCAGCAATACGATCATCGTCTTCGTCGCTTTGACGGTGTCCTTGAAGCTGGCGATTTTCGCCCTGGTATTTCTGGTTGTGATCCACAAGCTGGAATATTTTCTAAACAGCAAAATCATCGGAGACCGGATTCGGAACCCGGTTTGGCTGACCTTAATCGCGCTCATCATCGGCGAGCGGCTCATGGGCATCCCGGGCTTGATCCTGGCGCCGGTCGTATTGAATTATCTGCGCGTGGAAATGCTGACTGTCGAAGTTCGGCCCGTGCAGGAAAAAGTTGAATTGGTTGAGTCGCATGCTCGCGAAAGTTTTCGGAGTTAAATCGGTAAGAACTTCTCCGTTTTAACGATTCAACGTTCAACGATTTAAACGGTGACAAAGTCATGAAGGCCGGGTTTCTTGAGAAACTGATCGAGCGACTCGGGCGCATCGGGCCGGAAGACGTTCAAAATTACTTCCTGCGCCTGGCCCAGGAAAAAGGTTTTCTGGAAACCGTTTTCAATGCGATCCACGAAGGCATCATTGTGACCGATTCAAAGGGTCGGGTCACTTATTTGAACGATGCGGCCTGTAAATTGTTTGGACTGGAGGCGGCGGACGCTATCGGAAAACGGCTCGACGAACGTGTTCGTGGCCTCGATTGGGGATCGCTTACCAAAAGCGGCGGACCGCTCAGTCGTGACATGGAGATTTTTTATCCGGAAAATCGCTTCATCAATTTTTACATCGTGCCGTTGATGATCGAATCACGGGGTGCTGTCGGCGGAATCGGTGATTCTGCCCGGCCGGGATCGACGATCCCGGCTACAGGGCAACAGGTCGGACACGTCATGATCCTGCGCGACATTACCGAGAGCCGACGCACAGCACAGCAAACAATCGAATCAGAGCGCCTGAATGCACTTACGTTGCTGGCGGCAGGTGTGGCGCACGAAATTGGCAATCCGCTGAATTCGCTGCACATCCATCTACAATTGATGGAGCGCAAGGCACAGGAACTGGACCACGACGCGAAGTCAGAACTTCAACAATCGATTGGTGTCGCCCGTTCCGAAGTTCGCCGGCTCGATTCCATTGTTACGCAGTTCCTGCGGGCGATTCGACCGTCGCATCCGCGGCTCCATCCGGAGAATGTGAACACGATCGTCGAGGAAGCGGTGCGCTTTTTCACTCCAGAAATTCAAGACCGCGACATAGTGGTCGAACAGGAACTCCGCGCGGACCTGCCTTTGCTTCAACTCGACCGTGAGCAGATGAAGCAGGTTTTTTATAACGTGATGAAAAACAGCCTCGAAGCCATGAGGCGCCATGGCACACTGCGCATTCGCACCGACCTGGACGACGCATACGTAATGGTCAGTTTCGATGATACCGGCGGTGGCATGTCGCCAGAAAATTTGAGCCACGTATTCGAGCCCTATTTCACCACCAAACCGTCCGGTACTGGTCTGGGATTGTTAATAGTTCGTCGCATTGTGCGCGAACACGGCGGGGAACTTTCCATCGAGAGCAGCCCGGGCAAAGGGCTCACGCTTACGATTCGATTACCGTACGTCGAGAAGCGTATTCGAATGTTGGAAGCGGGAGAAACCAAAAGCGAGAGCCATGAAAGCGAACCAGAATGGAAGTCGGAGCTCTGCGACGCCGGGCAAAAACGTTCATCCAACTTGTAACGATATACCTTTGTAACCTCGGACCCTTGCGACTCTTCTAATCTTTTAACGGATTACCCGGCCTTGCCTGTTATTCCCAGTTGAGCAAACAGAAACGCGTAAACGTCGGCCAGTTGTTTAATGCGCTCGTTCAGGGCGGTGCCAATGCCGTGACCTGCGCTGGAACTCGTCCGCAATAGAATCGGATTCTGAGATTTGTTCGCTTCATCCAGGCGAGCGACCATTTTGCGCGAATGATATGGCGCAACTCGCCCGTCGTTCGCGCCGGTCATCATCAGAATGGAAGGATATTTCGTCCCATCGACAACGTGATGGTATGGCGAATACGCATAGAGCGCCTTGAATTGTTCCGGGTCTTTTACGGTGCCAAATTCGGTCACGTTGAACGCGCCGTTTGGCGCGAGTTCCACGCGGAGCATATCGTAAATTCCTACCTGGGACACGACAGCTCTCATCAAATCTGGGTGCTGAGTAATCATTGAGCCCATCAGAAGGCCGCCGTTGCTTCCTCCCTGGATCGCAAGTTTTTCGGGGCGCGTGTACTTTTCTTTAATCAAATATTCCGCCGCAGCATCGAAATCATCGAACACGTTTTGCTTTTTCGTAAGATTACCGGCCTTGTGCCAGTCTTCACCGAACTCGCCGCCGCCTCGAATATTCGCCACCACATATACGCCGCCGTGATCGAACCAAAGCCGGCGCGTAAATTCAAAATTCGGGGACATGCTGATTCCGTAGCCGCCGTAGCTATAAAGCAATGTCGGGTTCTGCCCGTCCCGTTTCATTCCTCTACGGAAAATGATGTTGAGCGGAATTTTCGTGCCGTCCTTTGAGGTTGCGACTTCGCGTGTCACTTCGATATCCGCAAATGAGACGGGCGACGTGCTGCGTAGCGCCGTTTTTACAGCCTCGGTTTTTTCCTTCGGACAATGGAACCAGGCTGCCGGTTCGGTAAAACTCTGGTCGCGAAACAGAAGGGACCCGTCCTCGAGGGCGACCATTTCCTGCACAGCAGATATTTTTGGAATCGGGATGATTGTTTCGTCTTTGCCATCCAGACCGAAGCGGCGAATTTGAGATGGACCACCAAGCAGATCGCCAACGAACAAGGCGCCGGCTGTGGGAACGATTTGTTGGATAACCGGCTCGCCAGTTGGAACGATCTCAACGGCTTTGCTTAATTCCGGCGTCTCGAGCGGCAGACGGAGAACTTTTCCGCGTGGCGCGGCGTCGCGCGAGAGAAGATACAGAGCGTTGTCGCTTCCAAGGCGGGCGGCTTTGATTTGGTCGCTGAATTTTGTGATCTGCTTCCATCCGCCTGACGCGGATCCTTCTGGGCCGAGCAGGTAATGCGCGAAATCGCCGCCATCGCCATTCGCGACGGAGGCGAGAATATATCGGCCGTCGCGCGAACCTTCCAAAACGATCTCTGCGATCCGCGGAAAGTCTTTTCCGATCGAGTACCTATCATCTGTGTCAGGCGTTCCGAGCTTGTGAAAATAGACCTGCTGATAAAAGTTCAGATCCGCTTCGGGCCGCTCACCTTTTCTGGGAAACCGCGTATAATAGATTCCGGTGCCGTCGGCGTTCCATGCTGCGCTGCCGCCGGCCGTCGGATACTGGACGTGGGCGATCGTGTCCGGCAGCGCCTTGCCCGTGGCAGTCTCGTAAAAGTGAAGCGTGCCGTCTTCACTTCCACTTTTGGAAAGCGACGCAGCGACATATTTGCCATCCAATGACGAAGCAAACCAATCGATCGCGGTCGAGCCTTTGGGGTCCAGCACGTTTGGATCGAGCACGACTTTTTCAGAGTTGAGGTCGTCAGCCGACGCGAGCGTAACCAATAACGGCTGTTGCCTGGGCGGTTGGAATTTCATCACAAACAGCAGCCCGGGCCGCGAGACAAGCGAGGAATAGCTGGGCGAAGTTTTCGCGTACCACTCTGTTAATTGCTTTTCGATCGCCGCCCGATCCGGCAACTGATCGAGATATTGCCTGGTCCGCTGATTCTGTGCGGCGGACCACGCTTTCACGTCCGGCCCGTCATCCTTTTCGAGCCATTGATACGAATCCTCCACAGTCACTCCCTGATATCTGGTTGAAACAGGTTTCTTCGCCGTTTCAGCTAAAGGTTCGGCCGCGGGCAGACCGAACAACGCGAGCGCGCTAATACTGCAAATTACAAACAGGAAACGGTTGGTTTTCATTGCGTGAAACTTAACAGAAATGGCAAAAAGCGAATCACCGAAGTGATTCGTTAAGTCGTTAAATCGTTACACCGTAACATCGTGTCACGATTCTCGAATCCCGAATCACTCTCGTCTTCGAGTCATTCGGGTTTCTTGCTTTTTTCGTCAGTCGTGATTCGCGCTTGCTCATTTTTCCCATTGGTCGTTGCCGGCGCTGTCGGCAGTGCAGCGCCAGACATTGAAACAGCGTACCTTGGATCCTTAACCTGCTTGCGGACGGCTGCGAAGAGTTTCGTGATTCCCGTCAAGCTAATGCGATTGGCAATGAAAGACGGGATAAAACCACCCGTGTCGGTGTAAATGGAATAGGTGGCACGAGTTTTCGTTGCGCCATCGGGCTCGAGCAGCCATTTGCCCTCGCAAAGTTTTACGCGCACGATGCCTTTCTTTTCAGGCGGCCCAAGTTCGTTGGCCGGGGACCAATGACTCATAAAAACTAAACCATCAGTCGAGGGCCATGATTTCTTCCAGACGCGCAAAGTGTAATCGCGGTCCGCACAAACTTTTGGCGAAAGCCTCTGATATCCAACCATCGAATCGCCATCCCGTTTGATCAGCCGGCACTCGGTCATGTAGGGCATGAATTTCGGATAGTTCTGGAAGTCGTCGATCACGGCCGAGACGGCGCCGGTGGGCGCATCAATCGGGCCGACAGCTTTGAATTCCTTGAGCGCCGAACCTGGACGCGGACGGCTGTAGATCACAACGTTTTTTTCTTGAGCGGACAGTTTCCAGTAATCGTCCGCGCTTATGGACTCTTCAGCAGCGAAAGCGGTTGGGCAACCAGCGAGAAGAAAGGACATCAGACCGTGGAGAATTCGCTGGTGCACCGGCGGCGAGAATACATCATTTCCCCCGTATGGCCATATTTCTTTGACTGTAGGACTTGGCCCGATCCCGAAGTGTCGCCGAGCCAATAACGAAATCCGAAGGCTTCCCGCGACTTGTTAAAGTAGTCAAAAACGTTACAAAAGTTACAAATGGAGAGCTGCCCGACGTGCCGTTGTAACGATGTAACTGTTTAAGGATTTAACGTGCGAAGCCAATGAATCTACAGCCCACGGTTCTCATTGTTGATGATGAGAAGCACACTCGTGACGGGTTGCGAAGTTTGCTTGAGAACGATTACGATGTGTATGTCGCTCCCGATATTACAGGCGCGATGAACGTGCTGGATCGCGAGCAGGTCGACGTGCTTCTCACTGACCTGCGTCTCGGCAACGAAGATGGAACGACCTTGATCGATCGCGCGTTGAAAATGCCGCGTCCACCTGCCTGCATCATGATGACGGCCTATGGGTCGGTGGATATCGCGGTGGAAGCAATGAAACGGGGCGCCTACGATTTTGTGACCAAGCCGCTCAACCTCGACAAGGTAGAGTTGCTGATCGCGCGCGCCGTGCAAGGCCGCAGACTCGAGCAGGAAAATCGCGCCCTCCGGGAGCAAGTGGATGAACGTTACGGCCTCGAAAACATCTGGGGCGACTCGGCCGCGTTGCATGAAGTGCTCGATACGATTCGGCAGGTTGCGCCCTCGTCTGCCAATGTGCTCATTGAAGGCGAAAGCGGGACAGGTAAAGAATTGGCTGCACACGCCATTCATAATTTAAGCCGGCGCAACAAAGCGAAATTTGTGGCGGTGCATTGCGCGGCGCTTTCTCCGCAACTTCTGGAGAGCGAGTTATTCGGTCACGAGAAAGGCGCGTTCACGGGCGCATACGAACGGCGCATGGGCCGGTTCGAGCAGGCCAACGGCGGCACGATTTTCCTCGACGAAGTGGCCGAGATCGACCCGAGCACCCAGGTCAAATTGCTGCGCGTCATGAGCGAGGATCGCGCGTTTGAGCGTGTTGGCGGTAATCAAACGCTGCACGCAGATGTGCGGATAATTGCGGCCACGAACAAGAATCTCGAACAGTTGGTACGCGAAGGAAAATTCCGCGATGATCTTTATTTCCGTCTCAACGTGGTACGCATCACCATGCCGCCGTTGCGGGAACGAAAGGAAGATATCCCAATTCTGGTCCGCGGATTCTTGCGCCACTTCTGCAAGGCAAACGACAAGCCTCTTGTCGATCTCATGCCCGATGCGATGGACGCGCTCCTGACCTACGACTGGCCGGGCAACGTTCGCCAGCTGCGCACTGCGATCGAACACGGCGTTGTGATGGCCACCGGGCCAAAGATCACTTTGCGCGATTTGCCAATGGCTGTGCGACAGGCAGCCAGGGCAAAATTGCCCGGGGGAGTTTCAGCTCAAGCTTTCGAGCAAAAGACAAGTCCGCTCGATCTGCACGAGACAGAAAAAAAATTGATCGCCCAGGCGCTTGCAGCCACGAATGGCAACGTCACTGCCGCAGCCAAAAAGCTCGGAATTAGCCGCCGCACACTGCATCGAAAGATCAACGAAATAAACGCCGTGAAACCGGAAGCGGAAATCAAGGATGATGGAGGATAGCGTTTTCGGGTGTCACAACCCTCGCGCTTCCAGCGTGGCGCGGCGTTTGTAGTTATCCCGCACAATTGGTGCCCGGCTTATTTGGGCGCCAGCGAGGCGACAATTTTTTCGAAGCGCGGGTCGCCGCGCAATGGGTCCCAGTCGGGCTCCAGCTTCAATTGACCGTAACTCACGGTGCTAGGGGGCTGCACAGCGATAGCGAGTTGCTCGCACGCGAGATCTTTGTCGCCGGCCCACGCGGCGATCATAGCCAGATACTTGATCATGAGCGGACCATTAATTGCATCTTTTTCTACGGGCAGAAGCTCAACCGCGCGGCGACCTTCGCGCACTGCCTCCCCTTTGCGTCCAAGAGCGGCGTCGATCAAGCCAAGCACGCATAGCGACGGGCCGTAATCCGGTTCGTCTTGAACTGCTCTTTCCTGAAGCGTGCGCGCCGCGGTGAATGCGGCGCGGGCTTTGTCTTCGTCTTTCGTCAGACGAGCGAGAACGCCTTCGATGAGCGGACGATTTGTGTGAACTACGTAATCAGTCAGTGGTGTTTCGCCAAATGAATTTAACGCATTGGTTGCTTCGGCGACGTCCCGCTCGGCCAACGCACAACTCAGCCAGTCATTGGCGACGTTCGGCAGCGCGCCCGGATTTGTAGCTCGAATGGAATCAATTGTTTGATGCAATGGCCGTGTATCGGCTTTCCAATGAAATTGGACGGCCGCGAGTGCTACTTTCGTATTGACATCATCCGGCTCGATGGCCAATGCCCGGCGCAGCACGGATATTTCATCAGCGTAACGCCGCAGAAGTCCATAACTGATGGCAATCTGCTGTAGCAGGTAAAAATTCCGCGGGTCGAGATCAATCGCGCGTTCCAGGTTTCGTGTGGATTCTCCCCAACGGCCCTGACGCCTCTGTATGTAACCCTGCACCGCAAATACTTGGAGATTGTTGGGTAAACTTTGGCGGGCGAGTTCCAATTGAAGCAAAGCGCCATCATAATCGAGGTATCCAAAATAAAGATTTTCCGCGCGCGCAAGGTGCGCTTCACCTGCATCGGGACGGAGGCGAACTGCCGCCTGAACCGCCTCTTCCATTGACACCAACCGCTCAGGAGTATGATCGACTCCAAGCAAGTACAACAGGCCGTGAGTGTGAGCGAGCTGGCAATACGCCTGGAAAAACGATGGATCACGCGCAACAGCCTGACTCAATAGATCGGCAGCCTGGAGCAACTTGGCTCGCGCAGCACTGCTAAAGCTTGTTAGCAGAAGGTTGTTGGCGCGAACATAAAGATCATAGGCAGCGAGGTCGCTGGTTGGTGGCTGTTGAATTGAAGCTTTCTCAGCAGCTGAAATCTTGGTGTGCAATTCTTCTGCGACTTTTTGCGCGATCTCGCTCGGAATCGCGAATGCCTCCTTAAGATCCCTTTCGTATTCGTCCGCCCATACGCCGACGTCGGTGCGGGTGTCCACCAACTGCGCGTTTACACGCACCCTGCCGCCGGAACGTCGAGCAGTTCCTTCCAGCACATGTGAAACGCCAAGCGCGCGCCCAATCTGACGCAAATCCCGCTTGCCGCGATATCCCATGACGCTGGTCCGGCTGATCACTTTAAGGTCGGCGATCTTCGCCAGCTTGGTTAAAATGTCGTCCTGGACACCGTCGGCAAAAAAGGCGTCCTCTTTGTCGTCGCTCAGATTTTCAAAGGGAAGGACGGCGATTCCTGCAGGAATCCTGCGAACGGATTCATGCTCCCATGTCGTTATGCCTAAGCCTGCCGCAAGAAGAACCGATAACACGATCAGAGCGGCAGTCATCGGATTCCGTTGCACCCACTTTCGAGCGTGTGTGAAGAATCCACTGCGTTTCGCGCGGATTGGCTCGTGCCAAAGCCAACGTTCAAGGTCTTCGGCCAGCTCCAGTGCCGACGAGTAACGGTAACGCGGATTTTTCTCCAGACACTTCAAGCAAACAGCGGAAAGGTCGCGGTCTATTTTCCGGTTCAATAGGCGCGGTTGCCGCGGCTCCGAATCCAGCAACAGATGGATCGTTTCGTAGGTTGTCCCCCCGGCAAAAGGTGGATGGCCAGTAAGCAGTTCGTAGAGGACCGCGCCGAGTCCGTAGACATCTGTCGCCCTGCCGACGGCCGCGTTGTTACCTACCGCCTGTTCCGGCGCCATGTAACTGGG
>Ga0070698_100001014_pt1 | contig 30868 bp, 23 predicted proteins | sample KBSK1502metaG_FD_65477 | JGI IMG/M metagenome (GOLD analysis project Ga0070698, IMG submission 65477) | Corn, switchgrass and miscanthus rhizosphere microbial communities from Kellogg Biological Station, Michigan, USA - KBS K1-50-2 metaG | ecosystem: Host-associated > Plants > Roots >...
AAAAATGTATGTGTATGCCCGCCTATTATCAGATCAATATTTTCGGTTTCACCTGCCAATCGTTTATCACTTACCTTGTTATCAGAATATTGGTAACCAAGATGCGATAGACAAATAACCATATCGCAATTTTTTTCTTTTTTTAATTTATACGCTATTTCATTTCCTTTCACTACCGGATCAAGATATTTAGTACCGGCTGCAAGATTCTCAGACACCAGCCCTGCCATTTCAATGCCCAACCCAAAAACACCAATTTTTATTTTTCCTTTTTTAAAAATTTTATACGGCTCATATTTATGTTCCATTGGCGTTCCAGTAAAGTCGTAATTGGAAATAACCATCGGGAACTTTGCATGATTTGTCAATTGCGTTGCCAGGTTTTCAAGACCCGCATCAAAGTCATGATTGCCGATCGTTGTAGCCTCATATTCCATCGAACTCATCGCTTTTATTTCAGGTTCGCCTTTGTAATAATTAAAATAGGGAGTGCCCTGGAATATATCGCCGGCATCCAATAACAAAACATGTTCTTCTTCTCTTCGTATTTTTTCGATTATCCCGGCTCTTGCTGCTACACCACCCAATCCCTGGTTGGTTCCCCCATCCATCGGGAAAGGATCAATACGGCTATGAACATCATTTGTATGTAAAACAGTTAGACGATACATTTTTTCATCAGCCATTAACTCGGTTAATAATGATTTGCCGGCAAACAGGGTTCCTGCCGCCATCATATTATTATATATAAATGCTTTCCTAGTTAACATAACTGATCCTGTCTGTATTTGAAACTGTTATTTTTTTATTCTCTTTATTAATGGATTTGACATAATCAAGAATTGCATCCCGAAGAAGGTATCCATTAGTGATTCTATTAATATTTTTAAGCAAGTTTGAATTCATTGCAACATAGTCTGAATGAGCAATTATATAATCAGCGTTACTATCAAGCGGCTTACCTCCAACCCTCACTTGCTCTGCTGTTTTATTTACAATTTGCATCGTAATACCCGATTCGATCACTCCATCATTGGATGCAAGTGTATCAAGATATTGCTTAAGCAGGCTTCCTTTTACTTTTAGTAATACCATTAAATTATCAAATGGCATCAGCTCATAAATTTTTCCTTGTGTAATGGCGCCGGCAGGCAGATCGGGTAAACGAACACCACCGGAATTCATAAATGCAGCATCAACCTGTGCATTCATTTTTTGTCTTGCCATTTGCAGATATGCATCAGTCATGAAATAACCCAATACATTAACTTGCCTTTTGCGTTCAAGCTGTACTTCATTATAACCGATCACAACATCCATTAATTTACTTACGCTATCTGAATATGGCTTTATGACCGAGGTAAGTGATTTGCTTCCCGCATCATTTTGATGTATCCTGTAATTACTGTATTGAACATTTTCTGCTTTATAAGAAGTATTGCAGGAAACTGCAAAAAGAATAGCAATGATTAAGGGGCAAAAAGGAATTTTTCTCATAACGATGGAAGCAACTCAAGTTAGATACTTTTGTGTTTAATTAGGGATAAATTGAAAATTTATTTTTTTAAAAAAGCTGTTTTGATTCATTTGAAATGAAAAAAAACTTTCTTGATTGGATTGGAATTTATCCTTACTTTAGGGCACCCAATTTACACTGCTATGAGAAAATTTGTACTATTACTGACAACAGTATTTTTCATTATTTCATTCCCTGTATTAAGCCAGACAACGGACAAACAAAAGGTTTCACTTGGCATTAAAACCGGTGTCAATGTATCCAGATTAAAGTTGAATGGAAAGATACCGGGTGTAATGAGTTCCGATTTTCGCACTGGGTTTGTTGCAGGTGCTTTTGTAAACTTTCCTGCCGGAAGATCTCCTTTTTCTATTCAGCCTGAGTTTCTTTATTCTTCAATGGGTGGGGATCTGAAAAATGAGAACAATGAAAAGCAAAACTTGCGTTTCAATTATTTTTCAATCCCCGTTTTAATAAAATATCAATTCAGTAAAAAGCTGGGTGCATTTGCAGGTCCGCAGCTGGATGCAATTATTTATGGTACAGAAAACAACAAGTTTGGTGAGTTTGACATCACAAAATCAGTTGAAGAATTTGATTTTTCTACTACCTGGGGTTTGGAATGGTGGCCATGGAAAGATATCGTGCTGAATGGCCGTTATATACATGGTTTCAAAAAAGTGTATACAACAGCTCCAGCAATTTCAATGAATAATCGTGGATTCCAAATAACATTAGGGTTACGATTCCGCAAGCCAAAACCATGGGCAGAACCTACTGTGGTTGTAGTTGCCCCTCCTGTTGATAAAGACACTGATGGCGACGGCATATTTGATAGCAGGGATAAATGTCCAACTGTTCCGGGTGTTGCCAAATATGAAGGATGCCCTGTACCTGATACTGATAAAGACGGCATATTTGATGATAAGGATAAATGTCCTGAAATGGCAGGTTATCCGGAATTGGATGGTTGTCCTTATCCTGATCGTGATAAAGACGGTGTGACAGATAATAAAGACCGTTGTCCTGATGAACCGGGTTCAACCAAGAATGATGGTTGTCCAATTACAGATCGTGATGGTGATGGCGTTCCTGATGCCACAGATCGTTGTCCTGATGAACCAGGGCCAGCTGATAATGGCGGTTGTCCAAAAGTGAAAGAAGATATTATTGCTAAAACAACTGAAATCGCAAAGAGCATCTACTTTGATCTGAACAGCGCCAAATTGCAAAAAAGATCTTATGCCCCATTGGATGAATTGGTGCAAATACTTAAAGACAACCCATCTTATAAATTAGCTATCGAAAGTCATACAGATAATTCCGGAACCAATGCTTATAATCAGAAATTAAGTGATAACAGGTCTGCAACAGTTATGAATTACCTTGTTCGTAAAGGCATTGATGCAAGCAGGTTAACCGCTGCAGGCTTCGGCGAAGAAAAACCAATTTCAACTAATGATACAAAAGAAGGAAGATCTTTGAACCGCAGAAGTGAATTGAAACTTTCTAACTAAAGCATATATTGCTATGATAAAATAGCTGCCACAAAATGGCAGCTATTTTTTTGACTAAAATCCATCACCTTTGCCATCATGTTCCGGAATAAATACCCGGCCAGCAAATGAAAAAAACATTATCTCTCCGGATCAAACCGTCCGAAGCTGCTGACAGCAGTTTTATCAATGAATTAATAGCTGCAGAAGCAGGAACCGGTAAAAATTCAGTTACAGGTTTTAATATCATTAAAAGATCTATTGATGCCCGAAGCCGGCAAGTATTTATCAATCTTTCAGTCGAAGCATTTATAAATGAACCCTGCCTTCGCAGGCAATTCGTCAAAATCAATTTTGGCGATGTTTCTCAATCCAGGAAACGGGTGATAATTATCGGTGCCGGACCGGCAGGTTTATTTGCAGCATTACAATTAATAGAAAAAGGGATCAAACCGGTAATTCTTGAACGGGGTAAAGATGTAAAATCAAGAAGAAGAGACCTTGCTGTTCTAAACAAAGAAGGAATTATTAATCCTGAAAGTAATTATTGCTTTGGCGAAGGCGGCGCCGGCACTTATAGTGATGGCAAATTATATACACGCAGCACTAAGCGTGGCGATGTAACCCGTATTTTAAATCTATTAGTGCAATTTGGCGCTGATGAAAAGATACTTTTTGAAGCACATCCCCATATCGGCACAAATAAACTTCCGCAAATAATAACTGCTATCAGAAAACAAATTACAGATAGTGGCGGCGAATTCATGTTTGAAAAGAAAGTAATTGATCTTAAAATAGAAAATGCTGTCATAAAAAAGGTAATAACTGCTGATGGTTCATCAATAGAAGGAGATGCAGTAATTCTTGCCACCGGCCATTCGGCAAGAGATATTTTTTTAATGCTTCATGAGAAAAAAATCAAAATTGAGTTCAAACCATTTGCGTTAGGAGTAAGAGTAGAACATCCCCAATCTCTTATTGATTCTGTTCAATACCATTTTCCAATAAGGGATGAATTTCTTCCGCCTTCTTCTTATAGTTTGGTTCATCAAGTCGATGGAAAAGGTGTTTTTTCTTTTTGCATGTGTCCTGGGGGGATCATCGCTCCGGCAGCGACTAATCCGAATGAACTTGTAGTTAATGGATGGTCGCCTTCTAAAAGAAATAATCCTTTTGCCAACAGCGGTATTGTTGTATCTGTTGAAGAAAAAGATGTTTTAGCCCACCAAAAGCATGGACCACTTTCCGGAATGTATTTCCAACAAGAAGTGGAACAAAAAGCATTCGCGGCAGGAGGAGGAAAATTCGTGGCTCCTGCTCAGCGACTTATTGATTTTTGTGAAGATAAAATGAGCTCGACATTACCCGAATGTTCCTATTTACCCGGAATTAATCCTGCACTGCTAAAGGATGTTTTACCTCTGTTCATTAATGAAAGGCTGAGGATTGCTTTTAAAGAGTTTGGAAAAAAAATGCATGGTTATTATACAAATGATGCCGTAATAGTAGCCACCGAATCAAGAACTTCATCACCGGTACGCATTCCCCGAAGTGCTGAAACACTGCAACATCCGCAAATAAAAAACCTTTACCCTTGTGGAGAAGGCGCCGGGTATGCAGGAGGAATTGTAAGTGCAGCAATAGATGGCGAAAGAGTTGCTTTATCTATTGCCGAAAGTCAGCTTGCAACCCAGTTTTAAAAAATATCTTGCCCCCAGCCATTTATTTTACAATTCGTGATTGACCCTGCCTAATTTTGGCAACTGAAATTTTTTCAATATGTCGTTACTGGAAGTTCAAAACCTGAAGAAATATTTTGCCACACAAAAAGCAGTTGATGATATAAGCTTTAGTGTAAACAAAGGAAGCATCTTTGGTTTACTTGGCCCAAATGGCGCCGGTAAAACCACGCTGATAAGAATGATCACCGGGATATTTTATCCCGATGAAGGACAGATAATTTTCGATGGAAAAAAATTTGATCCTATTAATGATGTGGGATACATTGGTTATATGCCCGAAGAAAGAGGATTGTACAAAAAAATGAAGATCGGTGAACAAGCTGTTTACCTTGCTCAACTGAAAGGATTGAAAAAGAATGAGGCAATGATCAAGATAAAAGAATGGTTCATAAAATTTGAAATGCAAAGCTGGTGGGCTAAAAAAGTAGAAGATCTTTCAAAAGGAATGAGCCAGAAATTACAGTTTGTTACAACTGTATTGCACGAACCTAAATTGATCATTCTAGATGAACCTTTCAGTGGCCTGGATCCTGTAAATAGTAATTTGATAAAAGATGAGATCTATAAATTAGCACAAAGAGGATCAACAATAATTTTCAGTACGCATAGAATGGAGCAGGTAGAAGAGATCTGCGATCATATTATTCTTGTAAACAAAGGACAAAAAATACTTGATGGCACAGTAAAAGGTGTAAAACATCAATTCAAAGAAGATCTTTTTAGTATAGGATTTGAAGAAATACCTGTGGGCCTTAATGCTAATCCTCCATTTGAAATGGTAGGCACAAAAGATCATCAATATGTTGTAAAGATCAAAGAAGGTTTTAAGCCAGCGGATGTATTAAATTATTTTCTTCAACAGGGAGCAAAAATCATTTCTTTCAACGAAATGCTTCCTTCTCTCAGTGATATTTTCATCAAGCTTGTTGAAGGCACGCCATTAACAAGACAATTCCAGGCAATCAACGCATAATATTATTTTATGAATAAAATATGGCTTATAATAAAGAGGGAATATTTGACAAGGGTAAGAAATAAAACTTTCCTTCTTTCTACTTTTTTGTTCCCGATCATTATCATTGCTTTTATTGTTGGCAGTACTTTCCTTGCTATCAGTACAAGAAATAAAGTAAAGATCGCTGTGGTAAATGATCCGGGGTTTCTGCAAAAAAATCTTGAAAGCGATTCAGCATCAGTAATTTTTGAATTCCCTAAAGACGTTACTTCTTCTAACTATGAAGCAAAAGGATATGTAGGGATTTTAAAAATAAATCCTGACACTGCCACAAACAAATATGTGATCGAATCAAAGAAGTCTTTGAGTATGGAAACAATGGGATATGTGGAAGAGCAAATGAAAAAAGCGATCGAATATAATATTCTACAGCAAAAAAGTATTGAACGAAAACTTCTGGATTCCGTCAGCATTGTGAGCAAAGAAGAAGGTAAAGTGACCAATGAACTGGCAACGGGTAAAGAAGCGAATAACAAACTTCCGACCATTATAGGTTTCGGATGCGGTATCATTATATATATAACCATGTTCATTTTCGGCGCTATGGTGATGCGGGGTGTAATGGAAGAAAAAACAACTCGCATTGCAGAAGTAATTATAAGCAGTGTCAAGCCATTTCAATTAATGATGGGAAAAATAATTGGCATTGCGGCGGTAGGGCTGACACAGTTACTCCTTTGGATCGTTTTTATAGCGATACTTGTAAATATCTTACCTCTTTTTATATCAGCAGATACACTTCAACAAGCCCAGCAAGCACAGCAACATATGCCTGGTGGTCCGAATAATACGATTGCCCTTCAAATGTATCAGGCAAGTGATACGTTTAAATCTGAAGTTAACTGGGCGGTGGTAATCCCCTGTTTTCTTTTTTATTTTCTTGGGGGTTATTTATTTTACGCCGCTTTGTTCGCGTCAGTTGGTAGCGTAATCAATGAAGATCCGCAGGAAGCCCAATCATTGATGTTACCCATCATGATGCCAATCATTTTTGGATTTATAATTTTAAGCACTTCTATTGAAAATCCTGACAGCCCCACCGCATTTTGGGGAAGCATTATTCCATTTACCTCGCCTATCGTAATGATGGGAAGAGTCGCAAAAGGAGTTCCTGAAGCAGTTCCCTGGTGGCAATTGTTCCTTTCGATGGGTATGCTGATCCTTGGATTTATATTCACGACATGGGCAGCAGGCAAGATCTATCGCACAGGCATTTTGCTCTATGGCAAAAAAGGATCCTGGAAAGAAATGATCAAATGGATCCGTCGTTCCTGATAGCCTGATACCCCCATTTTTGTTAAAATTTTCTTTTTTGATAACCGGCATTTTGTAAATACGAAATCAATCGTATATTTGGTTTAGTATAGTCAAACAATACAAATCACTTTAAACTAAGTTTTATGACCAACCTGAGAAATTTACGGATAACCCTGGCTGTAGCAGCTGTGGCTATCACCTCTGTATTTGTCCTGAGCTCATGGGATTTTAAAAATACATACGCTGCATGGAATGACAACGGTTATGATAAATATGATACCGTTCCGAAAAAAGAGATCCGTGAAAAAAAGATCCGCGACCTGGATGATGTGCTCGATGAGCTTAATGCTGTTGACTTCAAAATGGATATGGAAAAAATGCAGAAAGAATTAGCGGAGTCCATGAAAAAAATTGATATGAAGAAAATGCAGCTTGATATGGAAAAGGCAATGCGTGAGGTGGATTTTGAAAAGATCCAAAAGGAAATTGAACAGTCTATGTCCAAAATTGATTTTGCCAACATTGAAAAAGAAATGGCAAAAGCCATGAAAGAAGTTGACATGGTAAAAATTCAAAAAGAAATGCAAGAGTCAATGGAGAAAGTTGATTGGAACAAAATGAAAAGCGAGTTTGACAAGGTAAAAGAAATTGACATGAAGAAAATGCAGCTTGATATGGAAAAAATGCAAGCTGAGTTAAGCAAGATCGGACCTGAAATTGAAAAATCAATGGAGAAAGCCAAAGTGGAAATTGAAAAAGCAAAGGCTGAAATGAAAGAGTACAATGAGTTTGTAGATGGTCTTGAAAAAGATGGCTTATTGAATAGAAAAGAAGGCTACTCAATTAAACATAAAGATGGAGAGCTTTTTATAAATGATAAAAAAGCCAGCGATGCAACGTATAAGAAATACAAAACCTTTCTTGATAAGCATAAGAAGTTTACTATCGAAAGATCAGATGATGACTTTAATATCGATATAGACTAAGTATAGCCTTGCCAAACCAATCCCGTCCCGATAACAATCGGGAGCTATCGGGATCCTTAAAAGAGAACAGCCGTAGCTTTGTGCCGCGGCTGTTTTTTTTATGAATATGTATTTTGTCGCCATAGTAGCCCCCGAAGAAATTAATCTGCAAGTATTGAAATGGAAGAATTTCTTCAAAGAACGTTATAAGTGCACCGTCGCATTAAAATCTCCGGCGCATATAACGATCATTCCTCCATTTTGGATGAACGAAGAATCAGAAAATGATCTTATAAGTTCAATCAATGAGTTTAGTGGTATTAGAAATAAATTTGAAATAATAGTAAAAGACTTTGGGGCTTTTAAACCCAAAGTGATCTTTGTTGATATGATAAAAAATGAACAATTAAATGACCTACATTATTCTTTTAATGAATTTATTTTTAACCAAAATAAATTCCCAATAAAAAAAGATGACCGCCCTTTTCATCCGCATATGACGCTGGCAACAAGAGATCTTTATAAAAAAGCATTTCAGGAAGGCTGGGAAATTTTCTCCAAGAAGAAATATGAAGCTTCGTGGAAGATAAACGGAATTGCTTTACTCAGGCATAACAAAAAAAATTGGGATGTAATATTTACATCCCAACTTCAAGATTAATTTTTCTATTATTCTGTATCGAAAAATTGAAATGGAGAAGGCAACAGATCGAATCCGTCAGCTTCGATCATCTCAATGCGCATTTGAAAAGTTTCATCTGTCTTTATTGCTACTTTCTCACGAACAACTTTTCTGTATCCTTCTTTTTCGAATACAAGTTTATAGATACCTGTTTTTAATTCATCGAATTCAAAACGGCCCCATTCATCGGTGATAACAAATTTTTCTTTTTTGTTGGCTGAATAGGCAGTAACAGTAACCTCGCATATAGGTTTTTTAGAATCACCATCAACAATGTTACCTGCTACTTCGTTTATGCTTTTTCCTGGAGTTCCAGGATTACTGTCAGATGCTTTGGATTGTAAACAACCCATCGTGCAAATGGCGATAAGCAGGAGGATCCTCTGTTTCATTTGACAAAGCGGTTATAAGTGGTTTTCGTTTCGCGTGGCTCCATCACACATACCAAATTTAAATCATTTTAATTGGATCGGCCAAAGCTTCTTTAAACTCCTGCCACACTTCATCTACAATTTTTGCCGCTGGTAATATATTTCTAACGTTTGCACCCACCTGTCCTATCTCGAGCTCCCCTTCATCAAGCTGCCCTTCAAACATTCCTTTTTTTGCCCTTGCCCTACCTAAAAGTTCCTTTAATTCTTCAATACTTGCCCCTCTTGTTTCTGCTTCCTGCACAGCTTTATAAAAATTATTTTTAATTAATCTTACAGGGGTTAATTGTTTTAACGTTAGGATCGTGTCTCCTTCATTACTATTGATCACCGCATTTTTAAAATTAATATGCGATGATGCCTCTTCGCTGGCAACAAAGCGGCTTCCCATTTGAACTCCTTCTGCGCCCATCACCATTGCTGCCAACATCTGCCTGCCAGTAGCAATTCCACCAGCAGCGATCACAGGAATTTTTACTGCATTAACTACAGCCGGTATCAAAACCATTGTTGTAGTTTCTTCTCTTCCGTTATGCCCGCCTGCTTCAAAACCTTCTGCAACCACCGCATCACAACCTGCTTCTTCTGCTTTTTTTGCAAACTTTGATGAGCTGATAACATGTACAACAGTTATTCCCTGTCCGTCCGGCAGGCGGGCTTTTTCTTTTAAAACAGGGGTCCATGTTTTAGGATTGCCGGCACTGGTAAAAACAATTTTGACTCCTTCTTCAATTACAATTTGAATATGCTTATCAATATCGGGATAAAGCAAAGGGATATTTACGCCAAATGGTTTTGAAGTCGCTGCTTTGCATTTTTGAATATGTTCTCTTAGTATCTCCGGATACATGCTCCCGCTGCCGATCAATCCCAATCCGCCTGCATTGCTTACTGCACTTGCCAGTCTCCAGCCGCTTGCCCATACCATACCGGCTTGAATGATGGGGTAGTTTACAGCAAATAATTTTGTGATACGATTAGAAAAATCGGGCATGAGGTAAAGATACGGGTAGAGAAATATTCAATGCTCAATAGAATTACAGAAGTACAAGAGTGTGACGCAAGAAAAGTTTAATCAGGGAACTTAAGTTGGGAGCAAAAATATTTAGCATATCAGCACATTAACAAATTGGCACATTATCCAAGATCCATATCCGTATTATCACCAATATTCAGCGTTCTTGTTTCGCCGCGGATGCCGGTATCGCTACCTATGAGTGAGTAATCTAAGACTATATCAAAAAGATTAGAGTAAGAACCAATGATAGATTGCTTGATGATGGAGTAATTGATCTTTGTATTTTCTCCAATGGAAACATTGGGGCCAATGATGGAATTTTTTATATCGCAACCGGCGCCAATACTAACCGGGTGAATGATGACCGTATTTTCAAAATGATGCTTATCATCAACATTGCTTCCAAATTTCTTCAGCAACGTAGCATTTGATTCAAGCAGCGTATCTTTTTTACCGCAGTCAAACCAGTTGTCCACTTTAAAACTCTTGAACTTTGCTCCCTGTTTTATCATACAATCAAGTGCATCGGTAAGGCTATACTCGCCATGGCTGCGCAGGCCTTGTTTGATATTTGATTCCAGGCACTGGAACATCTGCTCACTTTCCTTTATTTTATATAAGCCCACCAGCGCCATATTGCTTTTTGGTATCTGCGGCTTTTCGATCACATGATCGATAAAACCCTCTTCATCAATTTCTGCTACGCCAAACTCACGGGGATCATCCACTTTGCGAACACCCAGCATTGAATGCGGACTATCGATCACTGCTTTTACATCATATTCACAGATCGTATCGCCGAGCACTACAAATACCTCATCATTCTTTACAATGCTTTTTGCCATCCGCACCGCATGTCCCAACCCCAGTCTTTCTGTTTGATGAACAAAATGCACACGCAGTTCCGGATGTTTTTGCTGTACATAATCCCTGATCTTATCGCCAAGATATCCCACAATAAAAATGATCTCATTAATACCAGCTTCCTTGATCTGTTCAATGATAATGCTAAGCACCGTTTTTCCTGCAAGTGGGATCAGTGCCTTAGGTTGGGTGTAAGTATGTGGACGCAACTTGGTGCCTGCGCCTGCTACGGGGATTATGGCCTTCATGTTGATTTTAAAAGCCTGTGAAAGTAGTGAATTATTAATAAACAAAAACTTGTTCACTGCATCCTGCGGCATTTGATGCTTTCTTATTTTTGCAGCTTAAATTGTTGTGTTACCAACCGTAGTAATACTATTATGCTTCTGTTGCGTCGCACTCTTGTGCTGCATCAATTGTTTCGGCATTTTATGCAGCATCCCGATGAATATCGGGGTTATGAAACTCTATTCAGCAACACAAATAACTTTTAAGAATGATAGAAATAGAAACACAAAAAGACACCGAGGTTTTTGACCTTCTTCATAAAGAACTCGAACGTCAGCGCAATGGTATTGAATTGATCGCATCCGAGAATTTCACATCGCTGCAGGTATTGCAGGCAATGGGAACCTGCCCAACAAATAAATATGCCGAAGGTTATCCGGGCAAAAGATATTATGGTGGCTGCGAAGTTGTTGATGAAATAGAAACATTGGCAATTGAACGTTTAAAAAAAGTTTTCAATTGCTCATGGGCCAATGTGCAGCCACATTCCGGCGCACAGGCAAACGGTGCAGTGTTTCTTGCCGTAATGAAACCCGGAGAAAAATTTTTAGGACTTGATCTTAGCATGGGCGGACATCTTACTCATGGAAGTCCTGCCAATTTCAGCGGCAAAACTTACCAGGCACTTCATTATGGTGTAACGAAGGAAGGAATTGTAGATTATGAGCAACTTGAATCAAAAGCAAAAGCTGAAAAACCAAAGATGATCATTTGTGGTGCATCTGCTTATAGCCGTGAATGGGATTATAAACGCATTCGTGCAATTGCAGATGAAGTTGGAGCTATTGTATTTGCTGATATTGCACATCCTGCCGGCTTAATTGCATCTGGTTTACTCGATGATCCTTTTGATCATTGTCATATTGTAAGTTCAACTACTCATAAAACATTACGAGGGCCAAGAGGCGGCATCATTATGCTTCGTCATGATTTTGAAAATCCCTGGGGCATAAAAGATCCAAAAGGAAATTTAAGAACGATGAGTCAGCTATTGGACCTTGCTGTATTTCCCGGTTCACAAGGCGGTCCGCTTGAACATGTGATCGCGGCAAAAGCTGTTGGCTTTGGCGAAAATTTATCAGATGATTTCAGATCTTATGGGCAACAGATCATCAGCAATGCGCAGGCAATGGCCAGATCTTTTGTAAACCGTGGCTATGATCTAATCAGCGGCGGCACCGACAATCATTTAATGCTGATCGATCTTAGAAATAAGAATCTTACCGGTAAAAAAGCACAGGAGACTTTAGACAAAGCACATATCACTCTTAATAAAAACGCTGTACCATTTGATGATAAATCTCCATTTGTTACTTCAGGTATTCGTGTCGGCGTGCCTGCTGTTACTACAAGAGGCATGAAAGAAGAACACATGGAAACAGTTGTTGAAATGATCGATAAAATATTGATGAATGCAGACGATGAAAAAGTCATTGCATCAGTAAGAGCCGACGTAAAAGAATTTATGAAGCAGTTTCCTTTATATCCTGAATTGGGATGATGGGTCGGGACGCTGAAAGCGGCCTGAACCTTGCAATCGCTTACATTTGAGAAAAGTTTTACCATGCTCCAGCGTATACAAACCGTTTGGCTTTTTTTAGCAGCTCTTTTTGCGGCGCTTACTTACAAGTTTCCTTTTTATGCGGGCAACAAATTACCATTGAACCCAACTGGTGAACAAGTAAAACTTGTAGCATCTTCCAATTTTCTTGTATTGATATTTACTGCCGGGTTAGTTGCCGGCACGATAGCAATTATGTTTATGTATAAGAACAGGAAACAACAAATGTGGCTCACTGCTACCGCTGCAGGACTTTCCATCATTAATATTATTCTTTATTTCAACGAACTGAAAAAATTCACAAGCGGCAACATGTCATTGACCGCTGTACTTGCATTAGCAATACCTGTATTTCTTTTATTAGCAATAAATGGAATCTGGAAAGATGAAAAATTAGTAAAGAGTCTTGATCGACTGAGATAAATTACCGGCCTAACTCAAATTCGTATGCAGTAACGGGTTTTCCCCCTTTCACTGTTCTATCTGTGATCCTGTTAGTGATGGTATAATTCTCTTTTTTATAAATAAAATTATTGTCCGAGCTTTTGAACAATTCATAGCCATTCGCAAGCAATTGCTTTTTCATTTCTTCCTCTTCGTTTTCATAATAGGTTCGGTATAGAACCAATCTTGTAGTATCCTTGCCGCTGTAAACATCCATAAAACTAAGTGACCGAAGTAAATGCTTGACAAGATCCTGTCTTTCGTAAGAAGTATAATAATAATTAGCGTAGTCTTTGCCTTTTTCTTTATCAGATAAACTAAACTTCGATTTTTTCAGTAATGAATCTGCTGAACGAACAGAAGAATACAATATTTTTTCAAGGGAATTAATGTCCAGCTTCTGTGCAAACGAGTATTGAAAGCAAAAACAAACTAATGCAGAAAAAATGATCTTCATATTGGCAAACTAACTGAATTTGCCCTGTAATGGCTGTATAGCTTTTGTTAAAGCGGTTTACTGAACAAGAAATGTTTTGACAAGGGTTTTTTCGCTGCCCGAGATCTTGATCGAGTACAGTCCTGCTTTTATGGACTCCGGCAGATTAACCTGCATGCTTATTGAACCACCAGCATGATTCAACGAGGTTTGCATTATTTTTTGGCCAGACATATTCAGTACAATTATATCATACTTACCTGGGGCAAGCGCTGTTGCGGAAATGGTGACTTGTCCGCCTTTAACAGGGTTTGGATAAACTATAAACTCATTATTTGTTTTATCTATAGTTACTCTTACAATGGAGCTATACGTAATGTCGCCGTTAAATTCAATTGCTTTTATCCTGTAATAGTTTACACCGCTTGAAGGAGTTAGATGCCAGGACGAATAATCAGTACGATCGCCATTATTCATTCTTGCCGAACTTGTGTTTATTTCAGTAAAGCTTCTGCCGTCAGTTGAATGCTCAACAATATATTTATTCACGTTTATTTCAGCAACGTTCGCCCAATCAAGTTTTACCTGGTTATTTTCTTCGCTTGCTTGCAGGTTGATGAATTTAACGGTTAAGGGATTTGTCCACCATACAAGACTGCCAAGAGAGAAAGGACTAAAAGTAGACACGTTATTCCATGTAACGGCTCCCTTTACTGCGTCGCCAATTGTTCCTCCATCGTTGCCATAAGCATCCCAGCTTGTGCCATTGAAATGCGCCACAACTAGATTAGGAAGATCCGTAACATAAGATTGAGCATTACAGGGACTTTCACCGCTCCATGATAAAGAGACATCCACACTTGATGTGCCAGCAAGCTGATCCAGATACCAATATTCGCATCCGCTAACTTTTTGTAAGCCTGATGCTGTAATAGGACCCAATAAACCGGCATTACCACGGATCAGTTCCGCTCTGAACTCGGCGGTTGTGCTTGAAGGTGCCGAAATAAATATTGGTCTGCAACCATGACTTTGTTTACCAACAGCGAAAGCAAAGGGATCATCCCCTATTTTTTTCAATGGACCATTAACATATTTGCTGCTGCCAGCATCAAGTTCTGTCCCGATCATAGTTGCGTTATCATTAATGGTAAGAATATTTGTATTAGTAGTTGTGAATACTCCTGAAATAAATTCGCAGATGCTCGCAACTTTAAATTCCTGCTGAAGAGTAACGCCGGTTGTATTTATACCTGCAGTATTGTTTATTGTAAGATTGTTTACCTGGTTAGCAACAGGAGTAGTATTAAATGTGCCGCTGTTTTGAACCGCAACGGCATCGTAAGTATAATTTGCGCCGCTGCTATATGTACGGGTAGCAATAGAAGTTGAAACTGAACCTACCGTTGTACTCTGCAATCCATTAACATTTGCAGTAATTACGTTAGCATTCAAGTTAAGAGTAAATGTATTATTGGAACCCGGAGCAGCAGAACTTAACAGCTGATATGTATTCATGTCGATAGTAGCGCCGCTGTTTATAACAAATTGTCCGCCCCATGGTGCATTAGTGCTGCTATACAAGTAAAGGCTTGATAACATTTCCAGCGTTGTGCCGCTTTGTACATCAAAATTTGTATAAGCAACATTAGCTGGCGTTGAAGCATATATCGTTTGTGTACCTGTTTTCTTAAAATATATTTTGCCATTAGGAGTTCCTGCATCGGTTGTACTTGTAATCATAGTACTACTTCCGGTTTGAGAAAAATTTCCGTAAAGGTTCATTACAGTATAATTAGAGCCCGCAGAAGGATAAAATGTCCAATCAAAATAACCACCAGTCTGATTAAAGTCGCCGGCAATATTCATAACCAGCGAATTCAAAGTGGTTCCGACATAGTAATCAAAGAAACATGTTCCCGTACCAGTTTTGCTTATGTTGAAATTTCCTCCAACATTAACAGTAACATTGGCAGAACCACTAGTGAGCATTATCCATGTTGCCTCCCCGGCATAATGATCAACATTAAAATTCCCTCCAATATTAAGAGTAAGGTCTGTATTTGTTGAGAGAGATAAACCATTTTGAGTTCTCACCCCCTGTATTTGACCAGCATACTTAACAGTAAAATTTCCATTTATATTGGTGAGTTGGGAGTTAAGTGAAATTAACGCAGAATGTCCAGCGCAATCCCATGTAAAATTTCCAAATGATTGTCCTAATCCTGATGTTGGAGCTGTGCTTGTAATTCCTGTGATATTACAATCTGATGTAGTACTCCACGTTGCAGTTGGAATTGTGCCGCCATTTTGTGCATGAGTGTATTTTCCTCCTGAACTAAAAGAAAGATTTGCAGAAGTTGACGTTATGGTTCCTCCATTGGTAATTGTTCCTGTAACTGTTGTATTACTATTAGTTGCGCTATAAGAACTTCCCCCTCCTGTTGCATTAAGTGTTAATGAGCCTGCAATATTTGAAGTCACTGTTGCTAATGCAAATGCAATATTCATTGATCTTCCACCTCCAGCGTTTTGTCCGTCTAAAGCCAATGAACTTCCGTTTGCAATAGAAAAGCCGGTTCCCGTATTTGTAATTGTGATTGTACGATTTGCGCCTGAACATGTAAATGAAACAGTAGCATTACCACTAATACTTAAGCTTTTAAGATTCGGTGGTGTTGCATCAACATCTATTGCTGCATTAATATTGATTACTACATCATGAGTTGAGGTCGGGACTAAATTTAATGACCAATTTGCAGCTGTATTCCAATTAGTACCATTTGAACCATCCCATGTATTTGTTTGAGCAAATACCACTGCATTAATGCATAATCCAATAAATAAAATGAGTAAATTTCTCTTCATAAAAATATCCTTTCAGGGCAAGTGATTAAAATAAATAATCAGCCTTCGCGGGGGTTGGAGTTAAAATAAATTCAGAGGGAGGCGGATCGGAGATTTGGAAAGGAATTAGAGATGATCATAGCTGTTCCAACAGCAGCCACAATATAAACGATAACTATCAGATTTTTAAGCATATCGTAAATTTCCTATATTAACAGCCAGTCGGTATTTTGAACTTGAATGTTTTAAATCATTAGCTTTTTCATTGGTAAGATTCTATTGGCTAAAGTTTGAATAATGCTTGAGGACTTCCAGCATTTTTGCAGCACCCATAAGTTAAAATGAAGAAATAGATATCAGCTAAAGTTATTTAGCCTACTGGCAATAGCAGTTTTTTTGAATATTTGTCAGTATAAAAAAATTAAAACTTAATAAATGGAAATGTTCTCCTGGCATCATCTCTTGTTATCACTAAATAATAAGTACCGGGAGCAAGTTGGTTCAAGTTCCGCTGATACTGGTTATTTCCTTTTTGCAAATTGAGCGACTCAGTGAACATTGTCTTTCCTGATACATCCACAATGCGAACCTGGGCCATACCCGCTTCAGAAGTTTCAAGATTGGTTTTTAAAACCCCATGAACCGGGTTTTCAAACACAGCAGTTAATTTAGCGGTAGCAGGGCGAACAATTCTTATAACGCGGCTATAAGTGACGAAGCCATGCCCATCAACTTGCTTTAACCTGTAATAGCCTGCAAGCAAAGGCTTCTCATCTTTAAAAGAATATCTTTTCTCGATGGATGAATTTCCTGCACCTTCAATTCTTCCAATAGAAGAGAAGTTGGTGCCATCATCTGCTCTTTCAATTTCAAAATACTGGTTGTTGATCTCTGATAATGTTACCCATGTAAGTAAATTAAAATCATTTCCTCTCCATCCTTCAAAATATTTCAATTTTACAGAAAGTGGAGCTGCATTGATTGCAACAATTGAATACTTACAATTAGATCCGGCAAAACCATCAATAGCCACATGCACCACGGTGCCTGCGGGTAAAGAAGTGGAGCTTGCTATAACTGTACCTCCTGCAGCTCCTGTTTGTGCCTGGCAATTAGTTGGCGTAAGGCTTCCACAATTCCCTGTAAAAAATCCAATTTGAAATCCATAATCATTGTTACCTGCAAAATTTGCATTATCACAATTTAGATTTGAAATAACAATAGAAGATACACCTGTGCTAAGAACTGTAAATGTATACCATGCTGTATTTTCTAACGAACCTGCACATAAGCTTGCAGGAGGAACTTCAGTAGAACCTAAATTGCAGGCATTATTTTGATTAGGTGTTACTAAGTCATCTATTTGAGTTGAGCCGGAGCAAAGATTATTAGTTGGGGTTTCATGCTTCCCGCAAATTTGAATAGTACCAGTAAAACCAGCTTCTGTTCTTACACGCAAATAATAAGTAGTGTTCGGTAGTAGATTATTCCACCAAAGATTTGATGCCCAAATCCCACTCCCATCACTCATGCAAATACTTTGATATGCATCTCCTCCTGTTGCTGTACCGCCACTACAACCAGAAAATAGTACTCCCTCTAAAGCTACTCCTGCTATTGAAGTCGTCATATCCAATGAAACACATTCAGGAGTTGAATTAGTTGTAAATCTGAAATAAGTTACTCTACCTGGGCCTCCTCCTAAATTACAATGTAACCAGCCTGCTTGTGATATAGTTGACACACTATAGCTATTACAAGTCCCATCTAATGGAATTGTGATAGCATTTGTACAAGAGGTTCCTTGAGCAAAAGCAGTAGAACTATAAATGCAAAAAAATAGTAAAGCGGTTAGTAAACTTGTCTTCATAAAATTTCCTTTCAGGGTAATTGATTAAAATAAATAATTAGCCTTCGCAGGAAATTGGAGTTAAAAGAAATTCAAAGGGGATCGGACCGGAGATTTCGAAAGGAATTGGAGATGCTTGCTGGTATAACAGCAGCCCACAAGATAAATCATAACTCCCAGCTTTTTAAACACATCGTAAAATTCCTATATCACAGGAACTGTGCTGTGATACTTTGCTTGTTTTTCTTGATATCAGCGGGTTTACCAGTAAATACCACATCTCCACCTTCATCCCCGGCTTCGGGACCAAGATCAATGATCCAATCAGCGCTGCGAACAACATCCAGGTTGTGTTCGATAACGATGATAGAATGTCCCTGCTCGATCAATGCATTGAAAGATGTAAGCAATTTTTTTATATCATGAAAATGAAGGCCGGTTGTCGGTTCATCAAAAATGAAAAGGATCTTGTTGGCGTTTGCGCTTCTTCCTTTTCCAAGAAAAGAGGCGAGCTTTACACGTTGAGCTTCACCGCCGGACAATGTATCGGATGATTGACCTAATTTGATATAACCTAATCCTACATCACTCAGCGGTTGAATAGCTCTTACAATGCCAGGTTCGGCAATAAAAAAACTGATCGCTTCATCCACACTCATGTCAAGCACATCATAAATACTTTTGTCTTTATACTTTACTTCCAGCACTTCTTCTTTAAATCGTTTGCCGCCGCATGATTCACAGATCAAATGCACATCAGCAAGGAATTGCATTTCCACTACCTGCTCGCCTTCTCCTTTGCAGGTATCACAGCGTCCGCCATCCACATTGAATGAAAAATGTTTTGGCTCAAAACCACGCATCTTGCTTAATGGCTGTTTAGAATACAGATCTCTTATTTCATCATACGCTTTGATATACGTAACAGGATTGCTGCGGCTGCTTTTACCGATCGGGTTTTGATCTATCATTTCAATTTGAGCAACAGATTCAATGTCGCCGGTAATTGTTTTATGCAATCCAACCTTATCAGCAAACTCGCCTTTTATTTTTTGCAAAGCAGGATAAAGAATTTGTTTTACCAATGTTGTTTTGCCGCTGCCGCTTACACCGCTTACTACGCAAAGCACATTCAATGGAAATTCAACATTGATATTTTTAAGATTGTTCTGCTTTGCTCCTTCCACTTTAATTGAACGGTTCCATTTTCTTATCGTCTTTGGCGGTTCGATCTTTAATTCTCCTTTTAAATATTTGCCCGTGAGACTTTGAAAGTTTGAAATGATCTCATCATAATTCCCTTCAGCAACAATTTCACCACCGAGATGCGAGGCCAATGGTCCCATGTCAATTATATGATCGGCTTCACGCATCATCATTTCATCATGCTCTACAACTATAACAGTATTTCCCAGATCACGAAGCTCTTTCAATACACGGATCAAATTTTCTGTATCCCTTGAATGCAAACCGATAGAAGGTTCATCCAAAATATAAAGTGAATTGGTAAGATTGCTTCCGAGATTTCTTGTCAATTGAATACGCTGGCTCTCGCCGCCGCTTAATGAATTGGCTAAACGACTTAATGTGAGATAACCCAGGCCAACATGTAATAAAGTATTCAGGCGGTTATTTATTTCTATCAATACACGTTTGGCAACCTGCTTTTCATATTCAGAAAGCTTTGCTTCCAAACCACTAAACCATTGTTGCAGATCTTTTACCGGCAATTCATTCAACTCACCAATATGTTTATCGCCAACCAGTACATATAAAGCCTCTTTACGCAGGCGATATCCTTTGCAATCCGGGCAAGTTGTTCTTCCGCGGTAACGACTTAACATCACACGATATTGAACTTTGTACAACTGCGATTCAACATCTTTGAAAAAATCATTGATACCAATGCCATTGATACCTTCCCATAAAAGTTTGTATTGTTTATCTGTCAGATCGCCGATCGCTTTGTGAACGGGGAAACCAGTTCCTGCAGATACTTTAATAAATTGTTTTCTCCACCAATCCATTTTCTCACCACGCCATGCGGCTACTGCTCCATCATACACACTTAATCTTCGGTCGGGAATTACAAGATCTGCATCTATTCCCAACACCTGGCTAAAACCTTCACAGGTTGGGCAGGCGCCATAAGGATTATTAAAAGAAAAAAGATTAGGCGAAGGTTCTTCGAACTGCAATCCGTCAAGTTCAAAACGATTGTTGAAGTTGCGAATGATCAATGGTGAATGGTCAATGGGCTGTACTTCTACATAAACATCTCCTTCACCTTCATAAAACGCTGTACCGATTGAATCAGATAAACGATGAATATCATCTTCATCAAATTCTTTTACTACGATTCTATCTACGAGAACAAATATTTTCGATTTCTTGTTTCTTATTTCTGATTTCCCTTCAAGCAGATCTTCAATTCTTATTATTTCACCATCTACATACATTCTCGAAAATCCCTTTTGCACAAGAATATTTAATTCTTCTTTCAGTTCGCGGTTCTTATGCTGCTTCAATGCTATCAGAATATAAACCTTATCGCCTTCAGTAAGCTTCTTAATTGCATCCAACACATCTTTTACATCATCTTTTTTTACCTGCTTACCTGAAACGGGTGAAAAAGTTTTTCCGATCCTTGCATATAATAACCGGAGGTAATCATAGATCTCCGTCATACTACCAACTGTACTTCGGGGAGTCCGTGTTATAACTTTCTGTTCGATAGCAATGGCAGGGCACAAACCTTTTATATAATCAACATCAGGCTTGTTCATCCTGTTGAGGAATTGCCTTGCATAGGCACTTAAGCTTTCCGCATAACGTCGCTGACCTTCTGCATATAATGTATCAATAGTAAGGGAAGACTTACCCGAGCCGGACACTCCAGTAACTACAATAAGCTTGTTCCTTGGAATCTCAACGCTGATATTTTTTAGGTTGTGCACCCTTGCGCCCCGAATAAAAATAACATCGGTGCCGGGTACTTTCACCCGATTCGTATCGGACTTTTTCGATTTCGTGGTTTGCATGAAGGGTTACAAATGTAAGCTGAGTCATTAGAAATCAATACAATCCTTAACATTTCATTTAAAAAAAAAATTCGATCTTCAGAAATCAGGATTTGGCTGTATCGGTTTTTCACCTACTTTTATTGTCCGGTTAAACAATAACCGGCAACCAAAAAAAAATCTCGCCTATTGACTCTACTACTTCTACACTAATTTTTTTATTAGTCATTCGTACATACTGAAAACCAAAACCAATATCTAAACCACCAAAAACCGTTTATGAAAGCATTTGCAAAAAAAACTGACAACGATCTCATTCAACTATTTGTTGAAGGAAACACTGAAGCTTTGGAAATTCTTGTGCTCCGTCACAAGGACAAGCTTTACACATCCATTTTATTTTTAGTAAAGGACAAATACCTTGCTGAAGATATCTTCCAGGATGTTTTTATTCGCATTATTGATACAATGCGCAGCGGAAGATACACTGAAGAAGGTAAATTCCTGCCATGGGCTATGCGTATTGCCCATAATCTTTGTGTCGATCATTTCCGTAAAGTAAAAAGAACACCGACTATTAAAAACGGTGATGACAAAGACATTTTTGAAGTGATCAACTTTTCTGAAGACAGCGCTGAAAACAAAATGATAAAACGTCAAAGCCACGACCGTGTTCGTGAAATGCTTGATCGTCTTCCCGAAGATCAGCGTGAAGTGATCATTCTTCGCCATTATGCTGACATGAGCTTTAAAGAAATTGCATCAATGACAAACTGCAGCATCAACACTGCTTTAGGTCGTATGCGTTATGGTCTTATTAATCTTCGCAAACTGATGATGCAAAAACAAATTGCCTTATAAAAAACCGAAGCCCTTGTCATTCTGTCTTTCCCATCAGAATAAGTGAAATTTTCACCTTGCCATAAACTGACAGGTTTTACAGAATGACACCTAATTAAAAACCCTTCTTAAATCAAGAAGGGTTTATGTTTTATAAGAAACTATTTTCTGTTTTTCCTAAACGCTTCTAAACCGCATTGAAGCCAGATCTCAAATTCTTTAGCATTGGGAGTATAAAACTTGGTTTTAGCAAGAAGTTTTTCCTCAGGGCTTATAATTGCATATTGAGGCTGGGAAGTAGCGTCAAAATTCTCAGTTTGGAAAGTAGTCCACTTATCTCCTACTGTAACTATTGATTTTGTTTTATAAACAGTTTGCTGAGTGATAGGAAGTTTTCTTCTTTCATCTACATAAAGCGAAACAAGAATAAACTCATTCTTCATTAATTTATCTACAAAATTTTTTGTCCAAACTTTTTCTTCCATTCTACGGCAATTAACGCAGGCCCAGCCGGTGAAATCTATCAATACAGGTTTGTTTTTTTGTTTTGCTAACTGAATCGCTTCTTCATAATCGTGTAAGGGCTGATCACAGTTAACCGGGTTTTTGTAGCTGCTATAGCAATAAGGCGGAGGAAACCCGCTTATAAAAGATAGCCTTGCCCAATTTGTATTGGTAATCCCCGGTAACAGGTAAAGAGTAAAAGCAGAAAAAAGTATAATAAAACCCATTCTCGGTTTAGAAAATTTCTTTGCATGAGAGCTATGCCCGATCTTAAGCAACCTGAGAAGATAAAGAATAATGCAAACACCAATAATAACCCAAAGCCCGATAAAAATTTCTCTTTTCATTATTCCCCATTGCTTCACATTATCTGCATTTGCAAAAAACTTTATTGCCAGCGCTACTTCAATAAATCCTAAAACAACTTTTACATCTTTCAGCCATCCGCCTGATTTTGGTATTGACTGGATCCAATGGGGAAACATCGCAAATAAAGCAAACGGCAACCCTAAGGCAATACCAAAACCTGCAGCACCCGCAGTCAACGGCCATGCACCCTGGTCTGCAACTCCCGTAAGTAATGTACCAAGAATGGGGCCTGTACAGGAAAAAGAAACGATGGCAAGTGTTAATGCCATAAAAAAAATACCGGCCCAGGTGCTTATACCTGATTTGGAATGCGCCTTATTGACAATGCCACTCGGAAGTGTCAATTCAAATAAACCAAAAAATGACAAAGCAAATACTATGAATATGAGAAAGAAAATAAGATTAAGAAGGACATTGGTTGAGATATTATTAAAAATCTCTGGATTTGTTTCTCCTGCAATATGAAATGGAATAGTAAGCAATACATAGATGAGGAAAATAAAAAAGCCATACAAAACTGCATTACCGATCCCTGCTACTTTTTTGCTCGCTTTTGTGGTAAAAAAAGTAACAGTTAAAGGTATCATTGGAAAAACACAAGGCGTAAGTAATGCAATGAAGCCTCCAAGCAATCCTAAAAGAAAAATAGAAAGGATGCTTTTATTCTTTGTGCCTTCATCGCCACAATCGCTAAGCGGGTTATTGATATCAATTGTCGGTATCTTAATTCGTATCGTAGAACCAATTCCGCCTTCTAAAGGAATATGAAAAGATAAAGGCAGGTCAGGAGTGAATTCATCATTCTTCCCATAAAAATAAGTAAGCTTTCCTTGTATCTCTGCTGGGATGGTATCATTATTAATAGTAATCGAAGTTTTCCATTCTGTTTGTCCTTCGTATACTTTTACAGTAGTGTTCTCAAAAATGGGGCTTACAAAAGTCTTTGATGATCCTTGGTCTGTGAGATTTTTTTCAAAACTAATACTTGAATCAGCAAAGCTGAGTTCCACTGTTTTTACTCCATTTAATTCCTGGTTGGGTGCATATAGTTGCCAGCCCTGTACTCCTGTAGTCAAAAAGACGATCTCATATTTCTTTTCACCGATCTTTTTGCTTGTGTAGCTCCACTTGTATACGGAAGCTTCCTGTGAATAAGATGCTATTGAAATAAATATAAAAAAGCAACCAAAAATTCTTGTAAGGATCTGCCTCATAGCAATTTTAAAAAAATAAACGAGTCCTTTAAAGGAACTCGTTTTATGTCAGATAAAAATTATTTCATTATTAATCCAATGCTACTTTGAAATTTACAGTTTTCGGGGGCAGGCATTTTTTATCATCGCACGTCTGGTACTCTACACTTCCGCTAAAACTTGTTTTTACTTTACCTTTTAATTTTATTGTCTGCACAAAATCCACAGTTTTTGAATATTGATTAGCAGAAATGTCCAGTTCTTTATCATGAAACTTTTCCAGTTTACCATCCTCTTTTATTTTTCCAACAAGTTCAATTAGCGGGTTACTTGTTATCGAGAAAACTGTTGGACCTGCAACAGCATCTTCAGGCTGGGATTGTGCATACAAATGCCATCCTTTTTCAATCGTAGCTGTCATGTGTATTTCGTAAGAATTATCCGTTAGCTTTTTTGAAGTAAAAGTCCACGTTACAGGATTTTGTGCTGAAACAGCCATCGTTACAAACAAAAACGTACTAAGTAAAACTGCCTTCATTATTTTTTCTTTTATAGATGCAAAAATCGTGATAAACGTTTATTTGATTACTAAAATTCTACTGCAAATATTGTAAAAGAAATGCGTAGTGTCTGCAAGAAAGTTGACGAATAACAGGAATTTATGTTTGGACCTGCTGTTTAGCCTACTAAAACCTCACTCATTAACAGGTTTTTAAGGATTTCACGACCATCGGTATTGCCAAGGATCTCAGAAGTGGCCCTTTCGGGATGCGGCATCATCCCGAAAACGTTCCGGTTTGCATTGCAAATTCCGGCAATATTCCTAATGGCTGCATTAGGGTTAGCATTGAGCTTGGTCTTGCCTTTTTCATCACAATAATAAAATATCACCTGGCCGTTGGCTTCCAGTTGATCAAGCGTTTTTTCATCTGCATAATATCTGCCTTCGCCATGGGCAATAGGAATTTTATAAACCCTACCGGTATCGTTTGTAATAAAAACATTTTTGCAGGCAAACTGCTGATGCCCGTTGCGCAATAATCCACCAGGCAGCAGGTGCGATTCACAAAGGATCTGGAAACCGTTACAAACTCCAAATATTTTTCCGCCGGCATTGGCAAAATCGATCACACTTTGCATCATTGGACTGAAACGTGCAATAGCACCGCAGCGTAAATAATCACCAAAGGAAAACCCCCCGGGCAAAATGATGCAATCTTCAGTGTTAAACATGCTTAAGTCCTTGTCTTTGTGCCAGAGCATGATCACTTCCTGGTTCATATCATACTTCAATGCATCATGCATATCCCGATCGCAATTAGAGCCCGGAAAAACAACAACGCCGAATTTCATATTGTAAGTTTGAGTAGAGTGCAAAGATATTTCAGATTTTAGATTTTAGATTGCAGATTTTACCAATATCTATTAACATATTCTGAATTTTGGGAAAGTTGCACTATCAATCCCAAATCTGAAATCTAAAATCTGCAATTATATCACCATCCTGGTCCGCCATACTGATAAACCAATATAAATATGATCGATAACCAAAAAATAACAACAGGTATCCATCGCTGGGGCGGGTATAAATAAGTACAGGCATGAAAAGCAGCAAAAGGAACTATTATAAGTATCCAGTTTTCAAACCCTGCTGCTGTATTATTTAAAAATGGAATAAAAAGGGCAAACAAAAGATAGATAAGCATCAGGCTCCAGTTTTTACGTACCTGGATAAGCATCTTTCTTAAATTTTCCTGCACAAAATATCCGCCAATAAGAAATGGAACGATCAATAAAATACTTCCGATAGCCAGCCACAAAGATTGACCCGGCACCGGCAATGCGATATTTATTGGTTGAAATAAATGTTGCCATGACCATTTATCAGAAAAAAATAAATAAGCCGCATAAAAATAATATGGCGTAGTGACGCCTAGCAAACAGATCAGCCATTCATTCAATCGTACACTTCGCATTACCAGCAATGCAAATACCAGCCAGAAAAATAAAATTATAGAAGGGAAAAACAGGAACGAACTAATACCTACTGCTACACCAATATTATATACAGTGCTTTTAATACTGTATTGATTTGAAATTGTAAACAGCCCGGAAAAAATAACCAGCACTAACGTATTTACCAATAATGGTGCAGAAAAATGATTCCACTCCGGCATCAGGGATGTAATAATAAGGTAAGCGGCTGCAGGTAAAAAATTTAACCGCTGCATCATGCGGTTCTTATTGATAAGACTGTTAAGTTGCAAAGCCTGTGTAAACAGAAAAAAGTAGGTTATTACAGCAAAAAGAAGTCCATCATTTTTGCCAGCTGATTTTAAAAAAATTATTGCTTCACGATATAATATTGCCGCATTTTCTGCAGGTTCAGGCGGCAAGGCCGGGTTTGTGAAGATTGGCAGCTTAATAAGTATGCCCATCACAAACAGGAAAAGAATGTTAGCTGGTGTTTTTTGTTTAAATAGGCCGATCACAGATAATGGATTGTGAATTGTTAGCGGTCAGTGGTGAATGAAAATTTTGCTTCGTTATCAGTATACTTCACTCACAATTCACCGTTCACACTCACTATTTTAATTAAATTCAACTTTTGCAAAGCAAATATAGTTACGATAAAAGCATGGCACAATAAACTGTCTTGCACTGATCTGTTTTCCATACTTGGGCATAAATTCATGACCCTTGTCAAGTCCTTTCAGTGTTGGATTGCGATTGATCTGTCCATCAGGTGATAAAGAAAAATCATTTAGCAAAAGATTTCTTTTTTCCTGCATGTTAAAAAGAAAATGTAATTGCCCGCCCGTATTCATTACATTATAAGAAATACGATCATCTGACTCATCATCGAATTGATCCTTCCTTATCACATTGCTCCATTCAAGATCACCTTTATTACTGAATGAAAAGATGGCCACATTATCCGCATGATATCTTACTGACTGATTACTGCTGCTATTGCGGCGCCACCACCAGGAAGAATAATAAGGGGAATAAAAGTAATAATCATAAGGATAAGAAAATGGCGAGCCATAAATATAATCCCAGCGATTCCATGCAGAAGAACGGGAAGTAGTATAATACGCTTCGGCATCCACTAAAAAGCCGCCATCTTTTTTTATAATTATATTCCTGATAAAATAATCATTGAAAGCCATTTTTAAATTTGATTCTCCTTTGGCCTCCTGCCGCAGGTCCTCACTAAATACAAACGATTTCTCAAGCTCAGGCTGCCAGGTATTTCTGTTCATTGCCAAAAAATAAAGCCCTTCAATATTTCCACGCTTTTGGTTATAATAAAATGCGCTAAGCAGATAACGCTGATTGCTGTTATCAACTTTTATTCTTAGTTCATCCAAATAAGCTTTTTCAAGATTGAGGGAATAATAGGTGAAACTGTCCTGCATAGCCCTTTTTATAACCATGTATGCTTTTGAAATACTTTCATTTGAAGTACGATAAAATTTTGAGAACACCAGGCTGCCTTCGTTATCAAGGGCAAACTCGCCAAGATGATCATTCCTTTCATCCATTGGCATGACAAGAATCGTTCTCTTTTGAAGCTCCAATTTATCATTAAACAATTTTGTTGTAATAACAAACTTGTCCTTGTTCTTACTATTAATTTTAAAAATGATTATTTTTTGTTTGTCCTCACTTGACAGCGTTGTATATATTTTATTATTTGCTGATCCGCCAATAAGCGCTGTATCTAACTCCACCGGGTCTGAAATTTTTTTACCCATGCCATCCATTTTTACTGCGACACAGTGCACTATGTTCCTTTTCTGGTATTGATAGATCATGTAAATGAAATCGGGATAAGGGAAAAAATCAATATTGATCAATCTTTCATCAGGCAAATATTCATGTTTCACCTTTTGGATCATTTTCATTTCATTATTATAAAGGCAAATGAAATTGTCGCTCCGGATATTTTTATAAATAAGATAATTGTTTCCCATTTTCCCTATTATCTCGAAGTTCATTCTTCGGGAATCATCCCTGTCGGGTTCTGAAATAAGGATCCGTTGGGCATTTAAAGAATTAAATAAAGCCGTTAAAAAAAACAAGAAACAAAGCCGATAAAGGGATTTCATAGAAGCCATTTTTTACCGTTTAAAGTTACAGGTTGTTGTGCAATTCCATCCATCACGAAATGATAAAGATGCAGTTTTTTATTTTTTTACATGAATGGAAAAATATTTGCCCGGTGACAGACAATTATTTTGCAAAAAACAGGCCGGTTAATTAGTCATGGCTTTGTGATTTGTATTATTTCTTTTTACTTATACCTTTGATGGTTAATTCGTACACCTTATCTGTACGGGCTTAAAAGAAAATTTTTCGTGAGAATCCCCACCAATAGAGTTACACTTGCTGGTTTACTGGTAGCTATCGGTATCATATATGGAGACATTGGTACTTCTCCATTATATGTTTTCGGCGCCATCATTAAAGGAAAAGTCATCTCTGAAGATTTGATCCTTGGCGGATTATCGTGCATTATCTGGACACTAACACTGCAAACCACCATCAAGTATGTGATCCTGACTCTCCGTGCAGATAACAATGGGGAAGGTGGTATGTTCTCTTTATTTGCATTGGTAAGACGACATGGCAAGTGGGCCGTGATACCTGCCATGATGGGTGGCGCCGCTGTTTTATCCGAAGGGATCATTACTCCACCCATTTCTGTTACTTCAGCTATTGAAGGTCTTAAGCAAATAAAACTTTTTAGCGATATCGGTCAATGGACGATCGTAGGCATTGTTCTTTTTATTCTTGTTATCCTTTTCTTCTTACAACAATTTGGCACTTCTACTATTGGTCGTTTTTTCGGACCCGTGATGCTTGTTTGGTTTACGATGCTTGCATTTCTTGGGCTAAGCCATATTCTTGATGACATCAGTGTAGTAAAAGCATTTAATCCATATTATGCGATCAAACTCCTAACACAATACCCCAACGGTTTTTGGATACTTGGCGCCGTTTTTCTTTGTACCACGGGAGCCGAAGCATTATATAGCGATCTTGGCCATTGCGGAAGAAGCAATATCCGTATGTCATGGATATTTGTAAAAAGCTGTCTTATCCTTAATTATTTAGGGCAAGGTGCCTGGTTGCTTAATCATGTAGGTTCTACTGTTGATCCGAATATTAATCCTTTTTATGCTTTAATGCCTGACGGATTCAGATTAATTGGAATTATCATAGCCACAGCTGCAACTATTGTCGCCAGCCAGGCTTTGATCTCTGGTTCATTTACGTTGATAAGTGAAGCCATGCGATTAAATCTTTGGTCAAAACTCAAGATCAATTATCCAACTGAAGAAAAGGGACAGTTATTTATCCCGGCTGTAAATATGCTATTGTTCCTTGGTTGTTGCGGTGTGGTTTTGTATTTCCAAAAAGCACAGAATATGGAAGCAGCATATGGCCTTACCATCAACTTTGGTATGTTGATGAATACAACACTATTCTCATATTATTTATTTACACAAAGAGCACCGCGACAATGGATCATTCTTTATCTTATTGTATATCTCACTGTAGAATTATCGTTCCTTGCTGCCAATCTGAATAAGTTTACTCATGGCGGTTATGTTTCATTTATCATCGGTGGAGTTTTATTTATAACAATGTATATCTGGTATAGAGCAAGAAAGATCAAAAACCGCTACGTTGAATTTGTAAGACTCGAACACTACATTCCCAAAATACAGGAGCTAAGCAATGACAGATCTGTGCCGAAATATGCCACGCATCTTGTATATATGACCAGCGCCAATAACCCGAAAGAGATAGAACACAAGGTCATTTACTCGATATTAAATAAAAAGCCTAAACGGGCTGATATATACTGGCTGGTGCATGTAGATACGCTGGATGATCCTTATACAAGTGAGTATAAAGTGGATCACATTATTCCAAATGATATTATTCGGATCGAATTCAGGCTTGGCTTCAGAGTTCAGCCAAGAATTAATTTGATGTTCCGCAAAGTGGTAGAAGATCTTGTGGCAAATAAAGAGGTGAATATTTACAGTCGCTACGAAAGTTTGGAACGTAGCAATACTGTTGGCGATTTTCAATTCATTGTAATGGAAAAATATTTAAGCCAGGATAATGAACTTCCTTTTTGGGAAAGAGTAGTGATGAAATTTTATTTTTGGCTCAAAGAGATCAGCTTATCAGAAGAAAAAGGATTTGGACTTGATCTCTCAACAGTGACAGTGGAAAAATTCCCGCTTATTGTAGCTCCGGTATCTACTGTAAAACTGAAAAGAATAGTGGATGAAGATGAAATGTAAATAAAAAATAACCATTCATTTCCCCTTTATTACTTTTGCAAATCATATTCAAAAAGACCCGCCATTTTTGAAAACTGCTCCGGGTCGTATTTATGTCTTTAAATATTAAAAAGGTTTCTCCTTTAGGTTTACTGGTTGCTCTTGGTATTATTTTCGGAGATATTGGTACCTCGCCGCTCTATGTGTTCAATGCCATCATTGG
>Ga0070698_100001015_pt1 | contig 30868 bp, 28 predicted proteins | sample KBSK1502metaG_FD_65477 | JGI IMG/M metagenome (GOLD analysis project Ga0070698, IMG submission 65477) | Corn, switchgrass and miscanthus rhizosphere microbial communities from Kellogg Biological Station, Michigan, USA - KBS K1-50-2 metaG | ecosystem: Host-associated > Plants > Roots >...
GCCTCCTTGGCAAAGGCGAGATCAAGACCAAGATCGAAGTGAAGGTCGCGGGCGCCTCGGCGTCGGCGATCGCCGCGGTCGAGAAGGCCGGCGGCAAGGTCGAGCTGCCGTCCAAGCCCGAGGCCAAGGCGGCCTAGATCCGACGGCGTCGTTGGGGGCATGGCGTCCCCTGGTCTGCGTCGTTCACGCGTGAGGTTCCATGGCATCCGCCGCCGAGCAACTTGCATCCAACCTGAACTGGGGCGCGATCGGTAAGGCAACCGAGCTGAAGAGGCGCCTGTGGTTCACCGTGGCCGCGCTCGTGGTTTTCCGCATCGGCGCCTACATCCCGGTCCCCGGCGTCGATCCCCATGCGCTGGCCGAGATCTTCGCCCAGAATTCCGGCGGCATCGCCGGCCTGCTCGACGTCTTCTCGGGCGGCTCGATCGGCCGCATGTCGGTGCTGGCGCTCAGCATCATGCCGTACATCTCGGCCTCCATCATCATGCAGATCCTGACGACGGTGGTGCCGACGCTCGAGGCGCTGAAGAAGGAGGGCGAGGCCGGCCGCAAGAAGATCAACCAGTATACGCGCTACGGCACGGTCATCCTGGCGGCCTTCCAGGCCTACGGCATCGCCGTCGGGCTGGAGAGCCAGGTCGCCTCGGCCGGCCCGGTGGTGATCGACCCCGGGCTGTTCTTCCGTTTCGTGACCGTCGTCACCCTGGTCGGCGGCACGCTCTTCCTGATGTGGCTGGGCGAGCAGATCACCGCCCGCGGTGTCGGCAACGGGGTGTCGCTGATCATCTTCGCCGGCATCGTGGCCGCGCTGCCCAATGCCATGATCCAGACCCTCGAGCTCGGCCGCACCGGCGCGCTGTCGGCGCTGTTCATCATCGCCCTGGCGGTCGGCGTGGTGGTCGTGGTGGCGGTCGTGGTGTTCGTCGAGACGGCGCAGCGGCGGATCGTCGTGCAATATCCCAAGCGCCAGGTCGGCAACCGCATGTATGGCGGCGAGGCCTCGCACCTGCCGCTCAAGATCAACACCTCGGGCGTCATCCCGCCGATCTTCGCCTCCTCGCTGCTGCTCTTCCCGGCGACCATCGCCTCGTTCCAGGGCAATGCCGGCGAGCCCGGCTGGGTGCAGTGGATCGCCACCTGGCTCGGCCACGGCCAGCCGCTCTACCTGCTGACCTATATCGGCCTGATCGTCTTCTTCTGCTTCTTCTACACCACGGTGGTGTTCAACCCGACCGACACCGCCGACAACCTCAAGAAGAACGGCGGCTTCATACCCGGCATTCGCCCCGGCAAGAACACAGCCGACTACCTTGAATACATTTTGAACCGGCTGACCGTGATCGGTGCCCTCTACCTCTCGGCCGTCTGCATCCTGCCGGAACTGCTGATCGCGCGCGGCGGCGTGCCGTTCTATTTCGGCGGCACCAGCCTCCTGATCGTGGTCTCGGTCACGCTCGACACGGTGACCCAGATCCAGGCCCACCTGCTGGCCCACCAGTACGAGGGCCTGATCAAGAAGGCACGGCTGCGGGGCCGTGGTCGATGAGAAGGGGCCGATGAACCTCATCCTTCTCGGGCCGCCGGGCGCTGGCAAGGGCACCCAGGCCCAGCGCCTGCAGCGCGACCGCGGCATGGTCCAGCTCTCGACCGGGGACATGCTGCGCGCCGCCGTGGCCTCGGGCAGCGAGTTCGGCAAGAAGGCCAAGGGCATCATGGAGAAGGGCGAGCTGGTGCCCGACGCGCTGATGATCGGCCTGATCGAGGACCGCATCGGCCAGCCCGACGCCGCCCAGGGCTTCATCCTGGACGGCTTCCCGCGCACCGAGGCCCAGGCCAAGGCGCTCGACGAGATGCTGACCCATACCGCCAAGAAGCTCGACCGGGTGATCGAGATGGAGGTCGACGAAAAGGCGCTGATCGAGCGCATCGTCGGCCGCTACACCTGCGCCAAGTGCGGCACGGGCTACCACGACAAGTTCAAGCGGCCCAAGGTCGATGGCGTCTGCGACGTCTGCGGCTCGAAGGAGTTCATCCGCCGGCCAGATGATAATGCAGGGACCATGAAGACACGCATGGCTGCCTACCGCGCCCAGACCCAGCCCTTGCTGCCCTACTACGAGGCCCGCGGGGTGTTGCGGAAGGTCGACGGCATGGCGTCCATGGACGAAGTTTACCGCCAAATTTCCGGAATTTTAGCGGGGGCTTGACAAGAGTGTGTTCCGTTGACTCAGGCGCGCGCATCCCTATAATCGCGCGCTTTTCCGGGGCCAGCGGAACGTCTGACGGGCGCGCGCAAGCGCGCCGTAAGTCTTTGAAGGAGTTGGGACTTTGGCTCGTATAGCCGGTGTGAACATTCCGACCGCCAAGCGTGTCGTTGTCGGGTTGCAATACATCCACGGGATCGGCCACACGAAGGCCAAGGAGATCCTGGGGAAAGTGGGGATCGATGAGTCGCGGCGCGTCAACACGCTGACCGACGACGAGGTCATCCGCATCCGCGAGACGATCGACCGCGACTATTCGGTCGAGGGCGATCTGCGGCGCGAAGTGGCGATGAACATCAAGCGATTGATGGACCTCGCCTGCTACCGGGGCTTGCGGCACCGCCGCGGCCTGCCGGTCCACGGCCAGCGCACGCATACCAACGCGCGCACCCGCAAGGGCCCGGCCAAGCCGATCGCTGGCAAGAAGAAAGTCACGAAGTAAGTCGAGGGGAACCGGATCATGGCCAAGCCTGCAGCCGCCGCGACCGGCGCCGCCGCTACCAGCGCGCGCCCTCGCCGCAAGGAACGCAAGAACATCATCGCGGGCGTCGCTCACGTGAACGCCTCGTTCAACAACACGATCGTCACCATCACCGACGCGCAGGGCAACACCATCGCCTGGTCGTCGTCTGGCCAGCAGGGTTTCAAGGGCTCGCGCAAGTCGACGCCGTTCGCCGCCCAGATGGCGGCCGAGAATGCCGGCCGCAAGGCAATGGAACACGGCATGCGCACGCTCGAGATCGAAGTGCGCGGCCCGGGCTCCGGCCGCGAATCAGCGCTGCGCGCGCTGCAGGCGGTCGGGCTTGCCGTCACGGCGATTCGTGACGTGACGCCGATCCCACACAACGGCTGCCGGCCGCCGAAGCGGCGTCGCGTCTGAGGTCGAGCGATGGCGGCGCACCCGCGCCGCCGATTCGAGAGAATTTTGTCGCGAGTCCCCGTCATGGAATTTGGGGGATTCGCTGAACCAACCGGTCGAGAGAGGTAGCCCCCGTGCTTCAGAAGAACTGGCAGGACCTGATCAAGCCGGAGAAGCTTGTCACCGAAGTCGGCGTCGATTCCGGTCGCTCCGCGACCATCGTCGCCGAGCCGCTCGAGCGCGGCTTCGGTCTCACGCTCGGCAATGCGCTGCGCCGCGTGTTGCTCTCCTCGCTGCAGGGTGCGGCCGTGACGTCGCTCAAGATCGACAACGTGCTGCATGAGTTTTCGTCGATCCCCGGCGTCCGCGAGGACGTGGTCGACATCGTGCTCAACATCAAGGCGATGGCCGTGAAGATGCAGGGCGACCGCGCGCAGCGTCTTTACCTGCGCGCCGTTGGCCCGGGCGAGGTCACCGCCGGCATGATCGAGCTGCCAGGCGACGTCCAGATCATGGATCCCAAGCACCTGATCTGCACCCTCGACGACGGCGCCTCGATCTCGATGGAGCTGACGGTCGCCACGGGCAAGGGCTACATCCCGGCCTCGGCCAACCGGCCCGAGGACGCGGTGATCGGCCTGATCCCGGTCGATTCGGTGTTCAGCCCGGTCAAGCGCGTCTCCTACAAGATCGAGAACAGCCGCGTCGGCCAGGTCACCGACTATGACAAGCTGTCGATGACGGTCGAGACCAACGGCACGACGCGTCCCGACGACGCCGTGGCGCTGGCCGCGCGCATCCTGCAGGACCAGCTGCAGCTCTTCATCAACTTCGAGGAGCCGCGCGAGGTCCGCAAGGAGGAGCAGCAGGACGACTTCCCGTTCAACCGCAACCTGCTGCGCAAGGTCGACGAGCTCGAACTGTCGGTGCGCTCGGCCAACTGCCTGAAGAACGACAACATCATCTATATCGGCGACCTGGTGCAGAAGACCGAGGCCGAGATGCTGCGCACCCCGAACTTCGGCCGCAAGTCGCTGAACGAGATCAAGGAAGTGCTGGCCGGCATGGGCCTCCACCTGGGCATGGAAATCCCGGGCTGGCCGCCGGACAACATCGAGGAGATGGCCAAGCGGCTGGAAGAGCCGTACTAGGCCGCCGGGAAGGATTTAGTCATGCGTCACGGAAATCGCGGTCGGAAGTTCCACCGCACCGCCGAGCATCGCAAGGCGATGTTCATGAATCTGGCCGGCGCCCTGATCAAGCACGAGCAGATCACGACCACCTTGCACAAGGCGAAGGACCTCCGTCCGATCGTCGAGAAGCTGGTCACCCTCGGCAAGCGAGGCGGCCTGCACGCCCGCCGCCAGGCGATCGGCTTTTTGCGCGATCCCTATGTCGCCGACAAGCTGTTCACGACGCTGGGGCCCCGCTACTCCAAGCGCAACGGCGGCTACCTGCGCGTCCTGAAGAAGGGCTTCCGCTTCGGCGACGCAGCGCCGATGGCCGTGATCGAGTTCGTCGAACGTGACGCCGCCGCCAAGGGCCAGGATTCGGGTCCGTCGGCCGAGCAGGCCGAGCAGCAGGAAGCGGCGTAACGTGCTTCGCCAGCAACGAACAACGCCCGCCGGCCCCGCCGTCGGGCGTTTTTCTTTTCGGAGCGCGGACCTCCAGGTCCGCATCATAATTCATGAGCGGACCTGGAGGTCCGCGCTCCAGGCTATCGGGTAGCGGTTGAAGCCGCGGAAGCGGGCGCGGCCGCCGCGCTCGGGCGTCCCGTCGCGCGCCAGGCCCTCGAACCGGCTCACCAGCCGGCCGATCGCGATCGTGCCTTCCATGCGCGCCAGCACGGCGCCCAGGCACATATGCACGCCCGAGCCGAAGGCGAAATGCCGGTTGGGCTCGCGCGCCGCATCGAAGCGGTCGGGCTCGGCAAACTGCGCGGGGTCGCGATTGGCCGCGCCGATGCCGATATGGAGGTAAGTGCCGGCGGCCAGCCTCTCGCCGCCGATCTCGAGGTCGGCCGCGAGCCGGCGATTGCCGAGCTGGTTGGAGCTTTCGAAGCGCAGGCCTTCCTCGATGCTGCTCTTGAGCAGGCCGGGATTGTCCTTGAGCCGCCGCAGTTCGTCGGGAAAGCGCAGCATGGCATCGATCGTGTTGCCGATCAGGTTGGTCGCGGTCTCGTGGCCGGCATTCAGCAGGAAGATGCAGTTCTGCACCAGCTCGTCGTGCGTCAGCCGCTCGCCGTCGACCTCGCCGTGGATCAAGCTGCCCAGCACATCACGCTCGTCGGCCGGCCGCTTGCGCCGTTCGGCTATAAGATCGTCGAGATAGGCCGCGAACTCGGCCACCGCCCGGTTGCCCGCTTCCTGGCGCTCGCGACCGGCCACCGGCTCGAGCGCGCCCAGAATGGCGAGGGAATAGCGGCGGAAAGGCGCGCGCTCGCCCGCCGGCACGCCCAGCATGTCGCAGATCACCTCGACGGGCAGTCGGAAGGCGAAGTCCTCGACCAGGTCCATGCCGCCCTTGGCGGCGTGCTCCTCCAGCAGCCCATCGACGATGGTCTCGATCCGCGGCTGCAGGTTGGCCAACGCGCGCGGCGTGAAGGCCGCGGCCAAAAGCTTGCGTACCCGCGTGTGCAAGGGCGGGTCGTTGAACACCAGGCTGGTCGTGTGATGGCGGTAGAGCGGTGTGCCGACGCCGAACTTGGGGCCGAACTCGGCCTTCTTGTCCGAGCTCATGCGGGCGTCGCGGTAGCACACCGCGACGTCGGCGTAGCGCGAGAGGAAGACGCTGCCGTCGGGCAGGCGCTTCAGCGGCACGAAGCGGCGCAGCGCATGGTAGTAGGGGAACGGATCGTCCAGGAACGCCGGCTCGAGCGCCGCCAGGTCGAAGCGCCGGGCGAAGGCCTGGGCCTCGTCCGCCGGCAGCTCGATCAGCCCTCGGGTCAGAGCTGCGCCTCCGTCAGTGCAAACACCGTGCGGCCCGCCGCCTTGATGGGGCCGAGCTGGGCCAGCGCCGGCGGCAGGACGACCTCGGCATAGAACCGCGCCGTCACCAGCTTGGCCTCGAGGAAGGCGGGATCGCCGTCGCGCGTGGCGAGCTTGGTTTGGGCCGCAAGCGCGCTCTTGGCCAGCAGCCAGCCGCCCAGCGCCGCGCCGGCCAGGCGCAGGAACGGCACCGAGCCCGCCAGCGCCGCCATGAGGTCGGCCTTGACCGACTGCGCCACCCATTTGGTGGCGTCCTCCAGCGCATCGGCTGAGGCAAGCAGGGCGGTGCGGATCACCTCGAGGTCGTCGCCGGGCGCCGATTTCATCTCCTCGGCCAGCGCGCGCATGTCGGCGACCAGCGCCAGCATGGTCTCGCCGCCGTCCTTGGCGACCTTGCGGCCGACCAGGTCGCGCGCCTGGATGCCGTTGGTGCCCTCGTAGATCGGCAGGATGCGCGCATCGCGCAGATGCTGGGCGGCGCCGGTCTCCTCGATGAAGCCCATGCCGCCGTGGATCTGCACGCCGATCGAGGCGATCTCGTTGCCGAGGTCGGTGAACCACGCCTTGACGATGGGGATCAACAGGTCGACGCGGTCCTGCGTCTTGCGCGCCGTCTCCTTGTCGGGGTGCTTTAGCGCGCCGTCGATGCCGGCTGCGGTGTAGTAGCCCAGCGCGCGCATCGCCTCGATCTGGGCGCGCATGGTCATCAGCATGCGCCTGACGTCGGCGTGATGGATGATCGAGACCGACTCGGGCTTGGCGCTGCCATCGTCCTTGGACTGCACCCTTGTCTTGGCGAAGGCCGCCGCCTGCTGGTAGGCCCGCTCGGCGATGGCCAGGCCCTGGATGCCGACCGACAGGCGGGCGTTGTTCATCATCGTGAACATGTAGGAAAGGCCGCGGCCTTCCTCGCCGACCAGGTAGCCTACCGCGCCGCCGTCGTCGCCGAAGGACATGACGCAGGTCGGGCTGGCATGGATGCCGAGCTTGTGCTCGAGCGACACGCAGTGCAGGTCGTTGCGCTGGCCCGGCGAGCCGTCGGCGCCGACCAGGAACTTCGGGACGATGAACAGCGAGATGCCGCGGACGCCGGCCGGCGCGTCGGGCGTGCGCGCCAGCACCAGATGCACGATGTTGTCGGCCATGTCGTGCTCGCCGTAGGTGATGAAGATCTTCTGGCCAGTGACGAGATAATGGTCGCCCGTCCTCACCGCGCGGCTCTTGAGCTGGCCCAGGTCCGAGCCCGCCTGCGGCTCGGTGAGGTTCATGGTGCCCGTCCATTCGCCGGAGATCATCCTCGGCAAATAGGTCGCTTTCTGCTCGGCCGAGCCGTGATGGTGGATGGCGTCGATCGCGCCCTGGTTCAAGAGCAGCACCAGCCCGAAGCCCATATTGGCCGCCTGCCACATTTCCTGCACCGTGGCGGCAAGCAGCCACGGCATGCCCTGGCCGCCGAATTCGGGGTCGAAAGGCAGCGAATTCCAGCCGCCGTCGACGAATTCCTTGTAGATGCCGACAAAGCCCGGGGCGGTGCGCACCACGCCGTTCTCGAGCTTGGCGCCAGCTTTGTCGCCTTCGCGGTTGAGCGGCGCCAGGCCGTTGCCGGCGAGCTTGGCGGCCTCCTCGAGCACGGCATCGACCGTGTCGTCGGTCGCATGCTCGTAGCCCGGCAGGGCCGCGACGTGCTCCAGGCCGGCCACTTCGCGCAGCGCGAAACGCATATCGGCCAGCGGGGCGGTATAGGTCATGGGCTTCCCTCCGGACTGCAATATGCCGCGCTCGGTCGCTTTTGGCGACCGGCTCGGCTATTTTCAGGCCAACATGACCAACACCGTTCTGCTCGCCATCGACGGCCCGCGGGCCACCATCACGCTCAACGATCCGGCCAAGCATAACCGCCTCGATCCGGCCGGCCTCACCCTATTGCGCCAGGCCATCGACAAGGCCGACGCCGACCCTGATGTCCGGGTCACCGTGCTCACCGGCGCGGGCGAGAAGAGCTTCTGCTCGGGCTATGACCTGGGTTCGATTCCCTCGGGCAAGGCGGCGCGGCCGCCCGACAGCGAGGACAGTTTCGAGAAGGTCATGGATCGCCTCGAGGCGATGCGCATGCCGACCCTGTGCGCGCTCAACGGCAGCGTCTATGGCGGCGCGACCGACATGGCGCTGGCCTGCGACTTCCGGCTGGGCGTCAAGGGCATGCGCTTCTTCATGCCGGCGGCGCGCTTCGGCCTGCATTACTATCCGAGCGGGCTGCGCCGCTACACCCAGAAGGTGAGTCCGAGCTTTGCCAAGCGAGCCTTCCTGTTGTCGGAGGATTTCACCGACCAGGACCTGTTGCGGGTGGGCTATCTCGACTGGCTGGTCGAGCGGGCCGAGTTCGAGGCCAAGGTCGACGAGACCGCGTCCAAGCTCGCGGGCTTGGCACCGCTTTCGATGTCGAATATGAAGCGTGCCATCGAGCAGTTCGCGCAGGCCGAGCCTGACATTCCCCGGATCCGCGAAGGCATCCGCGAATGCCAGACCTCGGAGGACCTGCGCGAGGGCTTGAGCGCGCTGCGCGAACGCCGGGCGCCGGCTTTCAAGGGCCGCTGAGCCAATGTGGTAGACTTAGGCATCATGCAGCGTCGTCTCGCCGCCATCGTCCATGCCGACCTCGCCGGGTTCACCCGCATGATGGAGGGCGCCGAAACGCGCACTTTCCGGCATCTGAAATCAGCCCAGATCGAGGTCTGGCGGCCGGCCATCGATGCCGCCAGCGGCCGGCTGGTCGGCACGGCGGGCGACGCCATGCTGGCCGAGTTCGGCTCGGCCGTGACCGCGGTCAGTGCTGCGATCGACATCCAGGAACGCATGGCCCGCTTCAATGAGGCGCTGGCGGCCGAGCAGCGCATGATGTTCCGCGTCGGCGTGCATCTCGGCGAAGTCATCGTCGACGACGAGGACCAGAACATCTTCGGCGACGGCGTCAATCTGGCCGCCCGCATCCAGGCGCTGGCCGAACCGGGCGGCATCGCCGTGTCGCGCGCCGTGCGCGACCTGGTCGAGCTGCGCATCGACTATGCCTTCGTCGATGGCGGCGAGCACCAGGTCAAGAACGTGAGCCGCTCCGTCCAGGTCTTCCATGTGCGACCGGCCAAGGCCGCCGTCACTATCGGCACCACGACGCGCATGGTGCCGCAAATCACCCTGCGCTTCGAAGGCATCGATTCCGGCAACAAAAAGCACGCCTTCGAGGTCGCTCTCGACAAGCTGATCAGCCGCTCGCAGGGCATGGTGATCGGCCGCGCCGCGGACCAGTGCGATCTCGTGGTGGCGCACGCCACCGTGTCGCGCCGCCACGCCCGCCTCAGCCTGGCCGGCGACGCGTTGCAGGTCGAGGATCTCGGCTCGACCAACGGCACGGCGATCGGCGGCAAGGCGCTCAGCGCCGGCGCGCCCGTGGTGCTGCATGCCGGCAACAAGTTGCGGCTGGGCGACGTCGAGCTGCTCGTGCGTCAGCTCTAGGAGCGCTCGCGCCATGACCGGACCCCAGAGCCCGTCATCTGGTCAATCGGCCGGTACGGCCAGCTCTCCCGACGTCGACTATATCGCGCTGAAGCCGGGCCAGACGATCGGTCGCTACGAGATCGTGTCGGTCCTGGGCCAGGGCGGCTTCGGCATCACCTACCGCGCGCGCGACATACAGCTCGACCGCGAGGTCGCGATCAAGGAATACCTGCCCTCGGCGCTGGCGTTTCGCCAGGACGGCATCACCGTGCTGCCGCGCACCACCAAGATGGCCGACGATTTCGGCTGGGGTCGCGAGCGCTTCGTCACTGAGGGCCGCACCTTGGCCAGCCTCCATCGCGTGCCGGCGATCGTGAGGGTGTTCGACTTCCTCCAGTCCAACGGCACGGCCTACATCGTCATGGAGCTGCTGCACGGCGAGACGCTCGAGGATCGCATCGCCAAGAACGGCAAGCTCACGGCCGAGGAGGTCGACCGCATCCTGTGGCCGCTGCTCGACGGTCTGGAGCAGGTCCACAATGCCGGCTTCCTGCATCGCGACATCAAGCCCGCCAATATTTTGCTCGATGCCGCCGGCAACCCGACCCTGATCGATTTCGGCGCCTCGCGCGCGGCGATGGCCGGTCGCAGCACCCCTCTGACGGCCATCTTCACCCCGGGCTACGCCGCGGCCGAGCAGATGACCTCGGCCAAGCAGGGCCCGTGGACAGACATCTATGGCGTGTCGGCCACGCTCTATCATGCGATCACCGGTCAAAGGCCGCCCAGCGCTTTCGACCGCATGCTGAACGACGGCTACAACCCGCTCGCCAAGCTCGATCCGGCGGGCTTCTCGCCCGGCGTCTTGGCCGGGCTCGATGCCGGCCTCGCCGTCGCGGCGCGCGAGAGGCCGCAGAGCATTGCCGGCTGGCGGCCGATCCTTGCCATGACGGCCGCGCCCGAGGCCGACTCCACGGTTGCGATGGGCAAGGCGCAGCCGGAGGGTCGGCCGGAAGGGCGGCACGTATCGACCCTGCCGCCGCCCGCCGCCGCAGGGCGGAAACGCAGCGGCCTGTGGATCGCGGCAGCCGTCGTGCTGCTCGCCCTGCTGGGCGGCGGCGGCTACTACGCCATTGCCTCGCGCGGGCCCGACCCCGAAACGGTGAAAGCGCAACACGCGGCCGAGGAGGCTGAAGCGCGCCGGCTCAAGGCCGAGGAGGAGGCTGCCAAGCTGCGCGCCGACAACGAGCAGCGCCAGAAGGCCGAGGAGATCGCCGCCGCCCGCAAGCGCCAGGAGGAAGCCGAGGCGGCGGCCAAGAAGCAGTTCGAGGAGGAGACGCGGCGCAAGATCGAGGCCGAGATCGCCGTGCAGAAACGCGGCGAGGAGGAGGCCAAGCGCAGGGCCGACGAGGAGGCCGAGGCGCGCCGCAAGGCGATCGAGGATGCCCGCAAGGCGGTCGAGTCCGTGGCCGGCTCGTTCGATCATTTCGGCAAGACCCTGATGATGATCGGGCTGACCGACCGGCCGGACGAGGTCCGCCTGCAGGGCGTGGACATCGTCAACGACCCGGCGCTGCACAAGCTCGCTGTCGATGCGCTGGCCGCCCAGCCGCGCCATCTGCGCTGCCGGCAGACCGACCGTCTGACCGACGGAACGCCGCTTTATCGCTGCCTGATCACCCCCCGCACTGCCAAGGAGCCGCTGGCCGACATCCCTGACACCGAGCGGGACGACCTGGCGCTGGCGATGGTGCGTACCGGGTTGGTGCTGGCCTCCTGTGACGCCCCCCGCTCCTATGCCGATGCCGAGGACGATGCCCGTGGCCGCAAGCAGTCGCTATGGGGTAGAGTAACGGTTCCAGAATACAAACGGAGATGCACCAAATGACTGCATTGATTGCCGAGACGACGATCCCGCGGACGGTGGGCCGGAAGATTGCGATGCAAGTGGTCGGCGTGGTGGCGGCTCTCGGCCTGGTCACGGCCTGCACGACCAGCGACAGCGGCGGGCCCTCCAACCAGGCGATGGGGACGTTTGCCGGCGCGGCGCTCGGCGGCACGATCGGCGGCTTGGCCTTCGGCTCGGCGGGCGGCGTTATCGGCGGCGCCCTGGTCGGCGCCCTGGCCGGCAATCTGGTCGGCCGCGCACTCGATCAGCAGGAGCGGGCACGGCTCGCCCAGGCGACGCAAAACGCCTTCGTGGCCGAGACCTATGCGCCCACGACCTACACGGTCGAGCCCACCACCAGGTCCGCCTCGCCGACACCGCCGCCACCCACCGTGGTCGCCGCCAGGCCGATGGCACCGGCGACCAGGCGCGCCGACGGCAGCACCTGCCGGCCGATCGAGCTGACGGCGACCAAGAACGGCCAGACCACGACCGAGACCACGACCTTCTGCAAGGCCTCGGGTTCAGACGACCTAAAGCCGGTTTCGGTCTGATCCACCGCTAGCGGACGGCGCGGCTTCGTGGCAGCCTCTCGCGCGGGCAGGGGGCATGACCGACGCAACGAGCCAGAGCCAGGGTGCCGTTTCCCCGGTCGACTTCGTCGCGCTGACGGCGGGACGGATGATCGGGCGGTACGAGGTCGTCTCCGTTCTGGGGCAGGGCGGCTTCGGCATCACCTATCGCGCGCGCGACAGCCAGCTCGACCGCGAGGTCGCGATCAAGGAGTACCTGCCGTTGGCGCTGGCGGTTCGGCAGGACGGCACGACTGTGCTGCCGCGCTCGACCGCTGCCGCCGAGGATTTTACCTGGGGCCGCGAGCGCTTCGTGGCCGAGGGCCGCACGCTCGCCAGCCTGCAGAACGCGCCCGCCATCGTGCGGGTGTTCGACTTCCTCGAGGCCAACGGCACGGCCTACATCGTCATGCAGCTGCTGCATGGCGAGACCCTGGAGAACCGGCTGAAGCGGACCGGTCCGCTCAAGCCCGAGGAGGTCGACCGCATCCTGTGGCCGCTGCTCGACGGGCTCGAGCAGGTTCACAGCACAGGCTTCCTGCATCGCGACATCAAGCCCGCCAACATCCTGCTCGATGCCGCGGGCAATCCGACCCTGATCGATTTCGGCGCCTCGCGCGCGGCGATGGCCGGCCGCAGCACGGCGCTCACCGCCATCTTCACGCCGGGCTATGCCGCGGCCGAGCAGATGACCTCTGCCAGACAGGGGCCATGGACCGACATCTATGGCCTGTCGGCCACGCTCTATCACGCCATCACCGGCAAGGTGCCGCCGAGCGCCTTCGACCGCATGCTCGACGATGCCTACCAGCCGCTCGGCAAGAAGGCGTTGCCGGGCTTCTCGCCGGGCGTGCTGGTCGGTCTCGACGCCGGGCTTGCGGTGCGAGCGTCCGACCGGCCGCAGACGATCGCCGGCTGGCGTGCGATCCTGGGCCAAGCCACCGCTTTCGACGCTGCGGCCACGGTGGCGCTGGCGCGGCAGGGCGATGGCGCAACCGTTTTGGCGTCGCCTCCGACCGCGGCCGGCCCCGCCGCCGAGGCGGCCGCGCCCGCCAAGCGGCGTGGCGTCGGCCTGTGGGTCGCGTCGGCCGCGGCGGCCCTTTTGCTGCTGGCGGGCGGCTACTATGCGTTGACTGACGGCAAATCGGACGGTGCGAAGGTGGCTACCGCGCCAGCCCCAACCGCAGCACTGTCGGCGGTCGAGAAGGCGGCGCAAGACGCCCAGATGGCGGCTGAGGCGCAGCGTCTGAAGGACCAGGAGGAGCTTGCCAAGCTGCGCGCCGAGGCCGCCGCGCGCGAGAAGGCCGAGCAGGAGGCTGCGCAGCGCCGCCAGATCGAGGAGGAGACGCGGCGCAAGATCGAGGCCGAGATGGCCGACAAGCAACGTCAGCAGGAGACCGCCCGCCAGCAGGCCGCGGCCGAAGCGGCGGAGAAGAAGCGGCTCGAGGACGAGGCGCGTCAGAAGGCCGACGCCGATGCCGCCGCCAAACGCAAGGCCGAGGAAGACGACAAGAGGGCGGCCGAGGCGACCGAGAATGCCTTGCGATTCACGGTGCCCGACCGACAGCATGTGCAGGTCGCGCTGAGCGCGCTTGGCTTCAACACCAATGGCACCGACGGCACGTTCGGCGCCCGCACGCGCGAGATGGTCGCGGCCTGGCAGAAGGCACGCAACAATCCGCCGACCGGCTTCCTGACGGGCGCGCAGAACCAGGCCTTGCTCAAGGAGGCCGCGCCGGCCATCTCGCGCTTCGACGACGAGCAGAAGAAGCTCGAGGAGGCGAAGAAGAAGGCGGATGAGGAGAAGGCCAAGGCCGAGGCCGCCGCCCGCGCCGCGCCGCCGCCGACACAGCAGCCGCCTCAGGCCGCCGCCGCCGCGCCGCCCACCGCCGCCGCGCCGAAGGCGGGGACAGACGGATTGTGGCACGGCACCTACGCCTGCACGCCCTCCAAGCACGGCGGCGCCTTCACGATCAATCTGCAGATCACCGTCACCGGCGGTGCCGGAAGCTGGGTCCGCCCGGGCTCGGGGCCCGGCACGACCGGCAATCAGTCGGTCAGCATCAGGATCAACGGCGCACAGGTCACGGTGGCGCGCGTCTACTCGCCGCAAAATCAGGTCGGCGTGTTATCGACTGGCACGATGGTCGCGCGCTATGACGGCAACACCATCACCGGCTCGGGACCGGAGCAAAATAGCGGCGGGCGGAATTGCGACCTCTCGCTCACCAAGGTGCGCTAGCATCCCCCCGTCACAGCGAGGACCGGACATGACAGGCAATACGAAGGCGCGCGCGCTGCGCGAGCGGCTGGCGAAGGGCGAGTTCATCCTGGCCCCCGGCATCTACGACGGCATCTCGGCACGGGTGGCCGACCGCTTGGGCTTTCCGGCGCTCTACATGACGGGCTATGGCGCCACCGCCTCCATGCTCGGCCTGCCCGACGCCGGCCTCGCCACCTATTCCGACATGGTGGGCCGCGCCGAGATGATCTGCTCGGTCGTGCAGACGCCGCTGATCGCCGACGCCGACACCGGCTATGGCGGGCTGTTGAACGTCCAGCGCACGGTGCGCGGCTACGAGGCGGCGGGCGTCGCGGCGATCCAGATCGAGGACCAGGAGATGCCCAAGAAGTGCGGCCACACGCCCGGCCGCCGCGTCGTGCCGGCCGAGGAGATGGTGCTCAAGATCAAGGTCGCCGCCGAGGCCCGGCGCCATCCCGAGACCATGATCGTGGCGCGCACCGACGCGCGCACCGCCCATGGGCTGGACGAAGCGCTGCGCCGCGCCAAGCTCTACGAGGAAGCCGGCGCCGACGTCATCTTCGTCGAATCGCCCGAAAGCGAAGCCGAGCTCGAGCGCATCGGCCGGGAAGTGAGCAAGCCTCTGCTCGCCAACATGGTCGAATTCGGCAAGACGCCGCGGGTCGAGGCGGCGCGGCTCAGGCAATGGGGCTTCGACCTCGCGATCTATCCCGGCCTGGGCTTCAGCGTTGCTGCAGAGGCCATGCGCCAAGCCTGGGAGCATCTCAAGGACAAAGGCACCAGCAAGGGCATGAACGTGCCGCAATTCACAGGCATGCACGAGCTGATGGGATTCCCCGACGTGTGGGAGTTCGAGAAACGCTGGGCACCATGAACGGCAAGCAATTTTTAGAAATGCTGGCGCGCCTGCCGGCGCGGGTGTGGCTGCAGGCAATCCTGGGGCTGGTGGGCTTCGTCGTGCTGGCGGTGCTGGGCTTTGCCGTCATCGCCGGCGTCGCGGCGATCATTGTGCTGGCCATCCTGGCCATCAAGGCCAAGACCTGGTTCCACAGCCTGTTCGCGCCGCCGCCACCCGGACCGCCGGCGCGGACCGACCGCAAGGTGATCGACGTGCAGTACGAGATCGTCGACAAGCGCAGCGACGACATCAGGCGCTAGGTCAGCACGACCACTGGAAGCCGTCGATCACGAAATGCTGGCCGGTGATGTAGCAGGGCTCCGAAGTGGCGAGGAAGGCGACGAGCTGGGCGACGTCGGCCGGCTTGCCGAGCCGATTGAGCATGATGCCTTTGGTCAACTCAGGGCCGCGCGATTTGGTCAGGCTGTTGCCGAGTTCGGTCTCGATCACGCCCGGGCAGATCGCATTGATCATGATCTTGGGACCGAGCTCTTTCGCCAGCGAACGGGTGAGGCCCAGGATGCCGGCCTTGGCCGCGGCATAGGAATGCTTGCTGACGGCGCTGGTCACGCCGCCCGACAGCGCATTGAGCGACGACATGCTGGCGATGCGCCCGCCCGCTTCCTGCTTCAGCATGATCGGCGCAACAGCGTGGATGTAGTTGAAGCAGCTTTTCAGATTGACCGCGATGGTGCGGTCGAACTCCTCCTCCTTGATCTCCAGGATGCCCTTGGGATTGGGTCCGCCGGCATCGTTGAGCAGGAAATCGACCGCGCTCCACTGCCGCGCGACATCGGCCACGACCTCATGCGCGCGGGCGAACGAAGCGACATCGGCCTTGAAGGCGAGCGTCTTGCGGCCGAGCGCTTCGATCTCGCCCGCGGTGCGTTTCATCTCCGGCTCGAGCAGGTCGACCAGGGCGATATCATAGCCTCGCGTCGCCAGTTCGAGGGCGCAGCCGCGGCCGATGCCCCGTGCACCGCCGGTGACGATTGCGACCTTTGGGGCCGTCTTGCTCACGCCGCGTGCTCCTTGGCGTAGCGTGCCACTTCCTCGTGGGTGGCGAACCACACTGCATCTTTCCCTTGGCCCTTGGACTTGGCATGGCGGATCAGCTCGTCGACGATCCAGATGCGCGAGCGGTAGCCGATGATGTGCGGATGCATGGTGAGCTGGAAGATGCCGCCTTCCTCCCACGCCGCATCCAGCTCGCGCCTAAAAGTTTCCAGCACGTCGGTCGGCGGCGTGTAGGGCCGCAGCGAGGAGAAGCGGTGCATGGAAAAATACACCGCATCGTCGCGCACCCATTCGACCGGCAACTCGACCACGCCGGTCGGCTCGCCGTGCAGCAGCAGCTCGTAGCAATCCTCGTCGGCCATCAGCGAGGAATCGTAGAACAGCCCCATCTCCTTTTCGATGGCGAGCGTGTTGGGGCTGAAATCCCACGACGGCGTGCGCAGGCCGACGGCGCGCCGGCCGGTGATCTTCTCCAGCGTGTCGGCCGACCGCAGCATCAGGTCGCGCTCGGCCTCGTAGGGCAGCACCGAGTTGAGCTCGTGGATCCAGCCATGGATGCCGATCTCATGGCCATCGGCCACCAGGGCGCGCTGCTCCTCGGGATGCAGCAGGGCGGCGACGGCGGGCACGTAGAAGGTGGCCTTGATGCCGTGCTTGTCCAACAGCGCGCGGATGCGCGGCACGCCGACCCGGGTGCCGTACTGGCCCCAGCACATGCGGCCGATCGACTTGCCGCCGTCGCGCAGCTCGTTGGTTTCGTGGTCGGAATCGAAGGAAAGCGCGACGGCGCAGCGCGCGCCGTCTTTCCAGGCCTTGGGTCGGTACGACCGGCCGGCGCGTACCTGAGCCACCAGCTTGCGCCAATGATCCTCGCTCCACTGCCAGGGTTCCAGTTGCGGGGCGTGTGTATCGGGCATGACGACCTCCTTTTGAATCAAGCGAGCGGCGAGCCGGTCACCGGCAGGATCTGGCCGGTGATCCACGACGCGCGGTCGGACGCCAGGAATAGTACCGCATCGGCGATGTCTTCGGGCCGGCCCATGCGCCGCATGGCGATACGGTCGGCGAAGCTGCGGCGGAATTCCTCGCTGTAGGAATTCCATTGCCGCTCGTAGTCGGGGCTGGTCGCCATGAAGCCCGGCGCCACGGAATTGACGGTGATGCCGAACGGCCCCAGCTCCTGGGCGAGCTGCTTCACCAGGCCGACCTGGCCGTGCTTGGCCGAGGCATAGGCCTGGATGCCGGTCAGGCTGGTGGCGAGCCCGGCCCGGCTGGAAATGGTGACGATGCGCCCGCCGCCGGCCTTTTTCATGCCCGGTGCGACGGCGCGGGCGAACAGGAAGCAGCCCTTCAGATTGGCGTCGACGATGGCGGCGAAATCCTCGGGCCGCACCTCCTCGAGCGGTTTCGGAACCTGGCCCAGCACGCCACCTGCGACATAGACCAGCACGTCGACGCGACCGCCGGTTTGCGCCACGACCGCGTCGACGCTCGCGGCGTCGGTGACATCGACGGCGAGCGCCCTGACGCGCTCGCCCGGCTCGATCTCGGCCACCAGTCGATCGCAGGCCACGACCGAGGCGCCGTCGTTGGCGAACGCGCGGACGATCGCCCGGCCGATGCCGCGGGCGGCGCCGGCGACGACGACGGTCTTGCCATCGAAGCGGATCTGCATCGCCCCCTCACGTCAATTCGTCACGCCAGCTCGTCGAAGGCGGTTTCCTTCAGCGTCCAGATGACGGCCGTCGAGACCACGGCGGCGGCGATCAGATAGAAGCTGTGCACCGTCGGCGAGCCGAAGCGGTCGATCAGCCACACCGAGATATAGGGCGCGAAGCCGCCGAAGATGGCGACGGCCAGCGCATAGCCCGAGGTCATCCAGGTCGACCGGCTGCGGGTCGGGAAGATCTCGGCGATCGCGGCCGGTCCGGCGCCGGAGAACATCGAGATCAGGAGCGCGAACAGGATCTGGATCGCGATCAGCATGCCGAACGTGGCATTGCCCGACGCCAGATAAGTGAACAGCGGATAGGGCACGACGATGAAAGCGATGCAGCAGGCGATCAGCAAGGGCTTGCGGCCATGGCGGTCCGACAGGTAGCCCATCAGCGGGATGGCCGCCATCAGCACCACCAGGCCGATCGTGTTGGACCACAACGCCGCGGCGGCGCTGAGCTTCATGTATTTCTGCGTCCAGGTCGGCATGTAGTTCAGCAGGATGTAGAAGCACACCGTCCAGACGATGGTGAAGCCGAAGGCGCGGGCGGCGAGGCTCAGGCCGCTCGGGTCGGACGCCGGTGTTGCGGCCGCCTTGGCGATGGCGACACGGGCGTAGGCCGGCGTCTCGTCGATGGTGCGGCGCATGTAGATGCCGACCGGTCCCAACAGGCCGCCGACCAGGAACGGCACCCGCCAGCCCCAGCCTTCCATGTCGGCCGGGGTCAGCGCCGTGTTCAGGAACGCCGCGAAGCCCGAGCCCAACAACAGGCCGGCGACGACGCTGGTCTGCTGGAAGCTGCCGAACAGGCCGCGCCGTCCCGGCGGCGCCCATTCGACGATGAACGACGTCGAGCCGCCCCATTCGCCGCCGGCCGAGAAGCCCTGCATCAACCGCGCCACCACCAGCAGCAGCGGGGCGAAAAAGCCGATCGTGGCGTAGGTCGGCAGGATGCCGATCAGCACCGTGCCGGCAGCCATCAGGAAGATGGTGAGCAGCAGTGCCGCCTTGCGGCCGTGGGTGTCGCCCATGCGGCCGATCACGATGCCGCCGATCGGCCGCGCGACGAAGCCCAGGCCGAAAGTCAGGAAGGTCGACAGCAGGGCCGTGACCTCGTCCTGGGTCGGAAAGAACTTTTTGGCGATGATGGCGGCGACATAGGCGTAGACGGCGAAGTCGTACCATTCGAGCACGTTGCCGATCACCGCGGCGGTGACGGCCCGGCGACTCTGGGCCGAAGTCGGTGCGTTCATGTTTGTCTTCCCCCGAAAAGGCCGCGCGCGGCTCTCTCTGTCATCCTGAGCGAAGCGAAGGATCTCATGGCGTCGATGCCAGAGTTAGCGTCGACGGCGATGAGATGCTTCGCTTCGCTCAGCATGACATGAAATCCGCTAGATGCGGACCACCTTGCCCGGATTCATGAGGTTCTGCGGATCCAGCGCGCGCTTGATGGCGCGCATGGTGTCGAGCTCGATCCGGCTGCGGTAGTGGGCGAGCTCGTCGACCTTGAGCTGGCCGATGCCGTGCTCGGCCGAGATCGAGCCGCCATAGCCGACCACGAGGTCATAGACCGCGCCGCTGATCGCCTCGGCATGCGCCATGAAGCGCGCTTTGTCCCAGCCCGGCGGCGCCTGACAGTTGAAGTGAAGATTGCCGTCGCCGACATGGCCGAACGGCAACGGCCGGCATTCGGGCAGCACCTTCTTCATCGCCGCCAGCCCCTCTTTCATGAAGGCGGGGATCTTGCTCACCGACACCGAGATGTCGTGCTTGATCGAGGGGCCTTCGCGCTTCTGCGCCTCGGAGTGGTTTTCGCGCAAGCCCCAGAAGGCGCGGGCCTGTGCCTCGTTCTGGGCCAACGCGGCATCGACCACCAGGCCCTTGTCCAACGCCTCGCCGAGATAGGCTTCCATCTTTTCGGCTAAACCGGTCTCGTTGGCGCCGGCGCGGCGCGCCCGGGTCGACGACCATTCGAGCAGCACATACCAGTCGTGGCGCTCGGCCAATGGATCGGCAGCGCCGGGAATATGTTTTAGCACCAGGTCGACGCCCTGACGGCTCATCAGCTCGCAGGAGGTGACGTTGTCCTCGCTGGCGGCATGGGCGCCGCTCAGTAGCGCCACCGCGGCGTCGGGCGAGGGCACGGCGATCCACGACGTCGCGGTGTCCCTGGGCTTGGGCGACAGCTTCAGCACGGCGCGCGTGATGATGCCGAGCGTACCCTCGGCGCCGAGATAGAGGTCGCGCAAATCGTAGCCGGTATTGTCCTTTTTGAGCGCGCGCAGGCCGTTCCAGATCTCGCCCTGCGGCGTCACCACCTCGAGCCCGAGCACGAGCTGGCGGGCGTTGCCGTAGTGCAGCACCTGCACGCCGCCGGCATTGGTCGAGAGGTTGCCGCCGATGGTGCAGCTTCCCTCGGCGGCGAGGCTCAGCGGAAACAGCCGGTCGTGCTGGGCGGCGCTTTCCTGGATGGTCTTCAGCACCACGCCCGCCTCGACCGTCATGGTGTAGCCGATCGGGTCGATCTCGACGATGCGGTTCATGCGATTGAGCGACAGCACGACTTCGCGGCCGCTCTCGTGCGGCGTGCCGCCGCCGACCATCCCAGTGTTGCCGCCTTGCGGCACGACCGCGACCTTCTCGTTGGCGCAGAGCTTCACCACGGCCGCGACCTCCTCGGTGCTGGCCGGCCGCACCACGGCGAGCGCCGTGCCGAGATAGTTGTCGCGCCAGTCGGTGAGGTAGGGATGCTTACCCGCCTCGTCGGTGACGAGCCCACGCTCGCCGACGATGCTGCGGAGCTTGTCGGTGAAGTCGGTCATGGCTCGTCCGAATCAGACGCCCTCTCCGCCCGCGGAGCGGGGGGAGAGGGAGGGGACCCGCGCGTAGCGCGGGGAGGGTGAGGTGGGCCGCGGTGCGCGCAATCGAGATATCACGTTCTTACTAGACACCACCTCACCTACCCATTGCTTCGCAATGGGTCCCTTCCTCTCCCCCGCTGACGCGGCGGAGAGGACGCTGAGGAAGTTGTCGTGACGCATCACAACCGCAGGATCTTGCCGGGGTTCATGATGTTCTTCGGGTCGAGCGCACGTTTCAGCGAGCGCATGGTGTCGAGCTCGATCTTGGAGCGGTAGTGCGCCAGCTCGTCGATCTTGTCGATGCCGATGCCGTGCTCGGCCGAGATCGAGCCCGCCATGTCGCGCACCAGGTCGTTGACCGCCCGGGTGATGGCGGGCGCGTACTGCTGCAGGGTCTGGCTGTCCATGCCCTTGGGGCCCATGAACGAGAAGTGGATGTTGCCGTCGCCGATATGGCCGAGCGGGTAGGGGCGGATGCTGGGCAGGATATCGAGGGCCGCCGTGATGCCCTTGTCGATGAAGCCCGGGATCCTGGAGATCGACACCGAGATGTCGTAGCTGAGGCCCGGGCCTTCGGCGCGCGAGGCTTCGGCCGCGCCCTCGCGGATGCGCCACATGTTGCGCGCCTGCGCTTCGTTCTGGCCGATCACCGCGTCGAGCACGCGTCCCGCCTCCATCTGGTCGGCTAAAAATTGCTCCATCTTCTCCGACATGCCTTCCGCGCCGTCCGCCTTGGGCCGCGACGACGACCATTCGAGCAGCAGGAACCACGGCGTCTCGGCCTTGAGCGGATCCTGCGTGCCGGGGATGTGGCGCAGCACCATTTCGGTGGCGGCTCTGCTCATCAGCTCGCACGAGCCGACATTGTCCTCCGATGCCGCATGCGCCTCCGACAGGATTTCGATGGCGGCCTGCGGATCGCGGATGGCGAGCCAGGCCGTGGCGGTGTCCTTGGGCGCGGGCCACAGCTTCAGCACCGCCTTGGTGATGACCCCCAGCGTGCCCTCGGCGCCCATGAACAGATGCTTCAGGTCATACCCGGTGTTGTCCTTCTTGAGCGAGCGCAGGCCGTTCCACACGTCGCCGTTGGGCAGCACGACTTCCAGCCCCAGCACCAGGTTGCGCGCGTTGCCGTAGCGCAGCACCTGCACCCCGCCGGCATTGGTCGATAGATTGCCGCCGATCATGCACGAGCCCTGGGCGCCGAGGCTGAGCGGAAAGAAGCGGTCATGGTTCGCCGCCGTCTCCTGCAGGATCTGCAGGATGCAGCCCGCTTCGACGGTCATCGAGTAGCCGACCGGATCGACTTCGAGCACGTGATTCATGCGGCCGAGCGAGAGCAGGATGCCGTTGTGGGTCGGCCACGGCGTGGCGCCGCCCATCAGGCCGGTGTTGCCGCCCTGGGGCACGATGGCGATGCCGTTGTCGAAACAGAGCCGCACCACCTTGGAGACTTCCTCTGAATTGGCCGGGCGCACGACAACCGCGGCCGAGCCGACCAGCGAGCCGCGCCAGTCCGTCACGAACGGCTGCTTGTCCTGGTCGTCCAGGATCAGCCCCTTGTCGCCGACGATGGCGCGCAACGCCTCGAGAACGGCGGCCGTCACCGGCACGGTCGGAATGCTGGGAATGGCGGTATCTGGCATTTCCTCACTCTTCCTTTGGTTCTTGCTGGCCCTCGCCCCCTCCCGGCCTCCCCCGTCTGACGGGGGAGGTGGTCCGAAGGACCGAAGGGGGAGAGCAACCCTAACGCTGCCGGCTTTTGCCGTCATCCGCCGCCGCGCGGCACAGGCGGTCGTTGATCGCAAGGCCCAATCCCGTTTCCGGAATGGGCATGACCGCGATGCGGCCGATGCCCGGCCGGTCGAGCGCGCGCAGCATGGCGAAGAGATTGGCCGCCGCCTCGGCAAGCTCGCCGGCAGGGCTGAGATTGAAGGTCAGCAGGGCGCCCGCCGGCACGCGTGGCCCGAAGGCGAGCAGGCCCTCATCCGCGGCGACGGCGGTCGCATTCAGCCGCACCGGGCGTGCCGGCGCATAGTGGCTTGCGAGCTGGCCCGGCGATTTGCGGGCCGAGTCGCCCGACGGGACGGCATTGCTCAGCGCCACTGGCCCGATCGCCGCCTCGATGGCCTCGCGCGTGGCGCCGCCCGGGCGCAGCAATGTTGGCGTCGTGGTCGTGAGGTCGAGCACTGTCGATTCGATGCCGACCAGGCAGGGGCCGCCATCGACGATCATTGTCACGCGATCGCCCAGTGATTCCGCGGCATGCTCGGCGCGGGTCGGGCTGACCGCGCCGCTGCGGTTGGCCGAGGGCGCGGCAAGCGGCCGGCCGGCGGCGCGGATCAGCGCCTGCGCCACCGGATGGGAGGGCGCCCGCACCGCCGCGGTGTCGAGCCCGGCCGTCGCCAGCAGCGCGATGGCTGAGCCTTTTGCCCGCGGCAGCACCAGCGTGAGCGGTCCCGGCCAGAAGCGCGCGGCAAGCTTGTCGGCGGTGTCGTTCCAGCGCACCAGCTTCTGCGCCGCCGCCGCGTCGAGCACGTGGCTGATCAGCGGATTGAACTGTGGCCGTCCCTTGGCTTCGAAGATCGCCGCGACCGCGCGCTCGTTGGTGGCGTCGCCGCCCAGGCCGTAGACCGTCTCGGTCGGGAAGGCGACCAGGCCGCCGTCCTGCAGCAATCGCGCCGCCGCGGCGATCGACTGCGCCGTCGGCCCGACAATGTTCATGCGAGCGCTCTGGTCATCCCAGCGCCTTGCTGCGGGCAATGAAATGCGGATTGGAGAAACCCGGCTTGCCGTAGACGAGCGGCCTGCCGTCGGTCGTCACAACCTCGCCGCCGGCCGCCTCCAGGACGCCCTGGCCGGCCGCGGTGTCCCATTCGTTGGTCGGGCCGAAGCGCGGATAGATGTCGGCCTTGCCCTCGGCGATCAGGCAGAATTTCAGCGACGAGCCGGTCTGGATGCGCTCGGCGACGGTGAGACCTTCATTGCGGAACCAGATGTCGAGATCGCTGTAAACGGCATGGCTGCGGCTGGCGCAACAAGTGAGGCCGTGGGCTGGCGGCGGGCGCGTGGCGATGCGGGTGAAGGCGCCTCCCTGTTCGCTCTTGTCGGCGCCGAGGTCTGCCGCGCCGCGCCACAGCGTGTCGCCGGCCGGCGCCAGCACGATGCCGAGGGTCGGCCGGCGATCCTCGATCAAGGCGATGTTCACGGTGAACTCGCCGTTCCTTTTGATGAACTCCTTGGTGCCGTCGAGCGGATCGACCAGCCAGAACGGACCGTTGCCGATTACCGGAACGCGGCCCAACGCCATTTCCTCCTCGGCGACGATCGGCGTGGCGGGCGTGAGCGCGCGCAGGCCGGCGACGATGATCGCCTCGGCGGCATGATCGGCGTCGGTGACGGGACTCTTGTCGGCCTTGTCGCGCACGCCGTGGTCGCCGGCATAGATGCGCATGATCTCGCGCGCCGCCTCGCGGGCGATCTCGGTGCAGGTCTGGCGCAAGGTCTGGTAGGAGGGCGGCTCGGGCACGGATTCCATTGCGTTGGAGGCGGCGACCTTATAGCCCATTCATCCATGGCAAACAGGCTTTTAGGGGTCATATCTGCCCTGCCGGAAGAGTTCGCGCATCTCTCCGACCAGTCGGGCGGCTCGACAGAGATCGGCGGCCTGCTTTTCTGGCGTGGCCAGATCGCCGGCCGTGAGGCGGTATTCGTCGAATCGGGCGCCGGCAAGGTCAACGCCGGCGTCGCCACCTCGCTATTGCTCGATCGCTTCGGCTGTCGCGCGCTGATGATGTGCGGCGTGGCGGGCGGCCTCGATCCGGCTCTCGGCGTCGGCGATGTCGTGATCGGCACCAGCCACACGCAGCACGACTATGGCGCTCAAAAGGAGGACAGTTTCCGCACCATCCAGCCCGGCAGCCGGCCGTCGCTGGGCGATGATTGGCGGCCCGGCTACCTTGTGGCCGAGCCGCTGGTGGCACGCCTGCGCGAGGCGTTGGCGGGCCTCGTGCTGGAACCGTTGCCGGAGGCCGTGGGCGTCGGGCCAAGGACGCCTGCCGTGCATTACGGTGCGATCCTGACCGGCGACAGCTTCGTCAATTCGGAGCGCACCCGGCGGCGGCTGCACGAGCAGTTCGGGGGGCACGCCGTCGAGATGGAGGGCGGCGCGGTGGCGCAGGTCGCGCGGCGCTGGGGCGACGACATTGCGTTCGTCAATGTGCGCTGCCTCAGCGACCTCGCCGGCGCCGAGAGCCATCTCGATTTCCGCGCCTTCCTGCCGGTCGCCTCGCGCTATGCCTCGCAGGTCGCGCACCGGCTGGCGCCGGTGATCTGAAGGCTCACGGCTTCAGCACGCGCCCGGCGACGGCATCGAGCTTGGCGATCATGGCCGGCGATCGCGCGGCAGGGGCGGTAATCAGCGCATTATCGAGCGTGCGGTCGCAGCCCGCCGGACAGGGGCTGGGTCTGGTTTGCTTGAGGCGGGGCACGACCATGCCGACCAGTGCCTTGGCCTTCTCGGCATTGTCGAGCAGCACGCGCACGATGTCGGTGACCTGCACATGGTCGTGATCGGGGTGCCAGCAGTCGAAATCGGTGACCATGGCGACGGTCACGTAGCAAATCTCCGCCTCGCGGGCGAGCTTGGCCTCGGGCATGTTGGTCATGCCGATGACATCGCAGCCCCAGCTCCGGTACAGGCGCGATTCGGCGAGGCTGGAGAATTGCGGTCCTTCCATCACCAGATAGGTGCCGCCGAGCTTGATGGGAAAGCCCGCCGTGCGCGCGCAGTCATGGACGACCTGGGCCAGCCGGCTGCAGGTCGGATGCGCCATCGAGACGTGCGCCACCAGCCCGTCGCCGAAGAAGCTCTTGTCGCGCGCGAAGGTGCGGTCGATGAACTGATCGACCACCACGAAATGCCCGGGCGGCAAATCCTCGCGCAGCGAACCGCAGGCCGACAGCGACAGGATGTCGGTGACGCCGGCGCGCTTCAAAGCATCGATGTTCGCCCGGTAGTTGATCGAGGTCGGCGAATGACGGTGGCCGCGGCCATGCCGGGGAACGAACACGACGTCGAGCCCGTCCAGCACGCCGAACAGGAATTCGTCGGAGGTCTCGCCGAACGGCGAGGCGATCCGCCGCCACGCTGCATTCTTGAGCCCTGCCATTTCGTAGACGCCGCTGCCGCCCAGAATGCCCAACACCGTCATCTGCTTCTCCTCGTCGGCGGTGGTGTATCATATCTTCCGCCTCCCCCGTCATACGGGGGAGGTGCCCCGTCTTACGGGGCGGAGGGGGAAAGCGACATAGACGATGCTCGAATATTAAAATTCCCGTCATCCCGACCGGAGCCGAGCGCAGCGAGGCGCAGCGGAGGGACCTGTTCTGTTGTCCCGTCGATAAGAAGAGGTCCCTTGGCTACGCCGCCCGTTGGGCGACTTCGTTCGGGATGACGGAATAAATGGTCAAATGCGATAGCCCTAGTATGACGGCGTAGGCAAATGACGCGTAAAGGGAGACATCCATGGGCAGGCTCGACGGCAAGATCACCATCGTTACCGGCGCGACCAGCGGCATCGGCCGGCGCACCGTCGAGATCTTCGTCAAGGAGGGCGCCAAGGTCGTGGCGACAGGCCGGCGCGAAGCGCTCGGCCGCACGCTCGAGCAGTCGTTGGGCCAGGACAAGTGCGTGTTCGTGAAGGCCGACGCCACGCAGGAAGCCGACGTCAAGGCGATGATCGATGCCTGCCTCTCGAAGTGGGGTCGCCTCGACTGCCTGTTCAACAATGCCGGTGGCCCCGCGCCGGTGGGCGGCATAGAGACCGTGCCGGTCGAAGGCTTCGACGTGGCGATGGCCACGCTGGTGCGCTCGGTGATGCTGGGCATGAAGCATGCCGCGCCCGTCATGATGCGCCAGGGCTCCGGCAGCATCATCAACAACGGCAGCGTCGCCGCCCGCCGCGCCGGCTACTCGACCTCGATGATCTATGGCGCGGCCAAGGCGGCGGTGAACCACCTGACGGTCTGCACCGCCATGCAGCTCGGCGAGAAGGGCGTGCGCTGCAACTCGATCTCGCCCGGCGGCATCGCCACCGGCATCTTCGCCAAGGCGCTCGGTCTGCCGCCCGACAAGGCGGACGCCTATGCCGAAGCGATGAAGGCGAGCATGGCCAAAAACCAGCCCATCCCGCGCGCCGGTATCCCCGACGACATCGCCCACGCCGCGGTGTTCCTGGCGTCGGACGATTCGAGCTTCATCAACGGCCACGACCTGGTGGTCGATGGTGGCCTCGTTGGCGGCCGGATGTGGGCGCCGCACCAGGAAGGCGTCAAGGCGATGCGGCAGGCGTTCGGGGTGGACGAGGCGTAAGAGCCACGAGCGATCTCTCTCACAAGGAGATCCCCCAGGACTTTTGTCGAACGGCTGATCCAGGGCCGCCGAATCAGCCATGGCGACATGGTGGGATTTTGCTATCGAAATCACTGAGGGGTGGATTGAAAGGTATCGTTCTGCAGTTCACAAAGGGGCTAGCGGCGAATCGTCGTACCCGCGGCCGGCTTTGGCCAATCCGGAGGAAGAACGATGCTTATGCCCTTGACCACCGTGGTCACGACAGTGCGATTGATCGCGGGGACAGCTCACAGTGCCGTGCGTGTCAGCTGGTGGTCATTGCTCACGCTCGCCCTTTCGTCATTGGCGCTACCGGCGCTCGCCCAATCGCAACCGCCGAATACGGTTCGCACGATGCTGGCGGCTGGCCGGCTCGATAGTGTCGTCGACACACCGCTCCATTTCAGGCTATTCGCGGTTCGCCTACCGGCGATGGCGAGCGTGTCCCACGGCGGGCCGAACAGCATGCTTTACGTACTCGCGGGCACGCTGGCCGTTGCTCTCGACGGCACCGCTCAAACCGTTTCGGAGGGTGCTGGCATATTCATTCCCGCGGGCCGCGCGGCTGTCCTCAGCGCGGCGAGTGCCGGGCCGGCGCGTTTCCTGCAGTTTGTTCTGGCGCCCGCGGCCGATGCGCACAAGTCACCGCTCGGGGATCCCGCGATCGTGGAGGATCTGTATCGCACGCCCGAGACGCTGCCGGGCCTGAGAGCCGGACCGTACGAATTCAGCCTCACCCGGGTCACCTTGCCGGCCGGCATGCCCGCCAACCCGATTCACTATCGGTCGGGAGCGGCGTTGTACTATGTCATCGCTGGCACCGGAACTTTCATTGCGGATGGAAAGACCGAGCCGAGGGCGGCGGGAACGCCGCACTTCGAAGGATATGGCTGGGTTCACCAGTGGGCAGTTCCCGGTGACACCCCGCTGGTCCTTCTCCAGGCGAACATCAGTCAAGAGGGCGTACCGGCAGTCCTCCCGGGCCTCCCGCCGGCAGTCTCGAAATAGCGATCGGCCTTCAGTCAATCACAACGTCGGCACGCGCGAGGATCGAGGGCGGGATCCTGATGCCAAGGGCCTTCGCGACTTTCAAGTTGATGGCAAAGATGAATTTCGTCGGCTGCTCGACGGGAATGTCCGCCGGCCGTGCGCCCTTGAGGATTTTCTCGATAGTCCCGACCGTGCGCCCGTCGATTTCTGAAAGGTCCGGACCGTAGCTCATCAGGCCGCCCGCCTCGACAAAGGTGGTGTCCGGAAAGATCGTCGGAAGGCGGTGCGCCTCGGCGAGCGCGACCAGCCGGCGGACGCTGTTGGAGATCATTAGCCCCTCAAGGATCTCGGCACCCTGGACCTTGGCGTCGGCAATTGCTGAGAGCGCGGTCGGGAATTCGTCCGGATCGCGCACCTCGAAGATACTGGCAACCACACCGAGCCTCAGGGCGGTGGCCTGCACAGCGGTGACGGACGCCGCTCCGGCCGCTGCTTCTCGCAAGACGCCCACCCGAACGATCTCGGGAAGAGTCTCCTTCAGCAGCGCCAGGCGTTTTGCGCTCAGTTCGGGCGCGAACCACGAGGTACCGGTGATGTTCCCGCCCGGACGAGCCAAGCTCGCGACGAAGCCTTGATCGACAGCGTCGCCAACCCGCGCCATGACGATCGGGATGGTCTGAGTCGCGCGCTGGACGAACCGGATCGCCGGCGCGCTCGCCGTCACGATGATGTCGACCTTGAGCCGCGCCAGCTCGTCGGCCAGCACCGGCAGCCGTTCGATCCGCCCTTCAGCGGATCGGTATTCGATGGCAATCTCCCGGCCTTCGCGCAGTCCGCGATCGGCGAGGGCGCGTCGAAGATCTCTCAGAAATGTGCTGTCCGCGTCGATGAAAGGCGACAGCACTCCGATCACCGGCAGCTTCGCTGGTTGCTCGGCGATCGCCCCCCGTGGACTTAACTCGCTGGTAGCAATCCCGAGAAACAGCAAAAGGGCGGGCAAACCCAGCCTTAGCCACATCGCAACCCTCCAATTTGCAACCGCCAACCGCCTCGCCGGTTCGGCTGCATCCGACCTCGTCTGCGTTCCTGTCGCGCCGTGCTGGACAAGGTAAAGAACTTGCTCAAGTTCCTGGATGAGTATCTCTACGCCAGAGTACAGAGGGTGGTGAATATAGCTCCAACGGCGCATCGTCGGGCGCTGCGTGCTGCGTGTCCAGCTTCGGCACCGACGCGGCGCGCCGTCTCCATTCGGAGCTGGATTTCGCTATCGACGACAACACCCGCGAGGTATCAGGGCGACGCTCGTGCTGAGCGCAGCGAAGGACTTCATCGCCGCTTGCCGCGGGCATGAGATCCTTCGCTGCGCTCAGGATGACGGCGGGCCGGAGGCTCGCGGTCCGCTTGATATGAGTTCACGCAATCGGCTCATGCTCCAGATCCCTCGCAAGTCAGCGAGGGGGTCATCCCGCGCGACTCGGATGACGGCCGAGGGCCGTCACTTCGCTCCCTGCTTCTCCTTCGCAAGCTTCGGCAGCGAGGCCGACGCCGCGGCGAACCTGGGTGAGTTCGTCACTTTGAGCGCCTCGGCGGCGTCCTTGTTCTCCATGATCTTGGCCATGATCGCCTGGCCCGCGCGATCGAACACGGCGCGGTTTTCGATCAGGAACTTTTGCGACTCGCGGAGCTTGGTCACGTAGCCGTTGATCTCGGGGATGACATAGCGCGCCACCATGTCCCAGCTGCGCATGGTGTTCTCGGGATTGGCCCAGTCGTGCACGAAGCCGATCACGGTGCCGAAGCCGCCGCTCTTGTCGTAGACCGACTTGATCATCTTCACCAGGTCGTCGGGCGTGCCGATGGTCGACGCCGCGCCGTCCAAGAACGCGGTCTTGTCGACTGCGTCGTCGGGCGAGGCGAACGGCTCGGCGCCCGGCCGCTGCAGGGTGCCGGTGATGTATTCGTTGTGCCAGCGCAGCAGGCCGTGCTTGGCCTCCTCGCGCGCCTTCTCGCGCGTCTCGGCGACGTGCCAGCTGAGTAGGACGCGCCAGTTCTTGCGATCGACGGTCGTGCCGTGCTTCTTGGCGGCGGTTTCGGCGAAGCCCCACTGCGTCGGCAGCGACAGCAGGCCCTGTTCCGACATCGAGCCCAGCGAGATGATGCCGATGCCGTACTTGCCGGCCAAGGTCATGCCCGACGGGCTGACCTGCGAGGCGACGGCGAACGGCATGTCCTCCTGCAGGGGCAGGAGCTGGAGGGCGGCGTCCTGCAAGGTGTACCAGTCGGTCTTGGCGGTGACCCGCTCGCCCTTGAACAACCGGCGGATGACGCCGATCGCGTCGTCCTGGCGGTCGCGCTGGACCATGGGATCGATGCCCAGCGTATGGGCGTCGGACGGCAGCGCGCCCGGTCCCGAACCGAAGATCGCCCGGCCGCCGGTCATGTGGTCGAGCTGCACCATGCGCTGCGCGACGTTGTAGGGATGATGGTAGGGCAGCGAGATCACGCCGGTGCCGAGCTTGATGCGCTTGGTGCGCTCGCCGGCCGCGGCTAAAAACATCTCGGGCGAGGCGATCATCTCCCAGCCGCTGGAATGGTGCTCGCCGCACCAGAACTCGTCGTAGCCGAGCTCGTCGAGATGCTCGACGAACTTCAGATCCCGGCGGAACTGC